>Ga0065711_1001042_pt1:37500-49615 | contig 49615 bp, 19 predicted proteins | sample Hoacrofraction12_FD_59098 | JGI IMG/M metagenome (GOLD analysis project Ga0065711, IMG submission 59098) | Hoatzin crop microbial communities from Cojedes, Venezuela - Epithelial fraction 12 v2 (version 2) | ecosystem: Host-associated > Birds > Digestive system > Esophagus > Crop... | reverse complement strand
GGGGTTGGAAGGGACCTCTGTGGGTCATCTAGTCCAACCCCCCTGCCGAAGCAGGGTCACCTACAAGCAGGCTGCACAGGACCTTGTCCAGGCGGGTCTTGAGTATCTCCAGAGAAGGAGACTCCACAACCTCCCTGGGCAGCCTGTTCCAGTGCTCCGTCACCCTCAGAGGGACACCACACTAAGCTCTGTATGCCACCACTACCCTGCCAGCAGTAACCAAGTTGACCTGTGTAGGCCCATACCACTACAACCTCACCCCCACCCCCACCACCTTTAGATCCCAGAAGATAAAACAGCTGAGGCATAAACTGTGTAGTCAGTTGAGAAGCAATTTCTAAGAAACATTTGTCTTTCCTAGCAATGTTTTTAGTCATGAAGAAAAGAATGTAACGACTGCCATACATTAGTTCAAATTGGACAACAGGTGGAAAATTATTTCCTGTCATTCTCAAGTGACCGAAATAATTTGAAGAAAGTAATGCTCTATCACTATTTGGATTTTTAGAGACAAATCCATGCAAACAAAGTAATGGCTATTTTTAACCTCCTTTCTAATAGGGTAATATGACAAACCCAAGAATTCTTTTGGGTGTTTCCCAGTTTCCCTTCTCAAACACTAAAAAAATTAGCTCCATCTAGTTGCTTTTCTAGTTTCCATTTAATCAACCTCCTCAATAGCTGGGATACAATCTTTTCTATTTCAAATGTAAAACTGAATATCTTAATACTAAGCATGTATTGTGTGTACTGTAGTCCACACTGTCAGGGAATCTTCTCCATGTATATAACACAAATAAGAGACATGAAAGTGAAGAAGTTATTTCAAAACTCTCAAAGCATGGCTTGACAAGAGTGAACTGTAGATCATTAGGATGCCAAATCTGTTTCAAACATGGACTGGTTCAGTTACAAAGGTATTTTCTATTTTGTACATACAATCTCTTATTAACATCACTACCATTTTTCCTTTTTTGCAAACATGATTCCATTAAGCTAAGGGAAGTCTTTAAAAAATTTTCAGATGATTCCCATACACCTAGTTGTTTATCTACTGGATAACAGACTATTGTGCTGAAAGACGGTATCTCAAGCATTTACAAGCAGCGAGACATTTTGCAGTACACACTCAATTCCTTATACCAGTGTACAAATCGGTTATCTCAGTAAGGATTTCAACTGTCGTCAATATGAAGAACAAAAATCTAGTCACATATATGACTTTCACACAGTGCTTTCAGCCTTCTTATTTTCTCTGACAGACACAACAGTAGGCATCTGCAGACAGGTGCTGCATTCTATGGAGGCAAAGCAGCAGTCTTTCACCAAGAAAGTCAATTTACAAAAGGTGATTAATAATCCTTCACAGCTGGACAACATGGATGTCTTTTCTTCCATGGCCCAGCCACTAGGTCATCTGATTACCTTCTTACATGGCCTCAAGACCAGAAAACGTAGATGAACTTTGACATGACCTTTATACCTACATTTATTGCTTCTTGCTATGCAGGCTTTTAAGAAACAATAGAGAATTGCAGAGTTGTATTTAGATGCAAAGTGACGACAAAACAATAACTGCACAATGACAAACCTATACGCAAGGACCTATAGGTGTAATGGTAATACTCGTAAGACTGCTTTGAACTGATTGGGGCTAGAAGTTTAAGACAATCATAGGTATTTCAGAGTTCAGTTTATAAAGACAGTGGACAAAGCAGGTTAAGAGGGAGTAGGGATTTGGGGGTTCTCACTGTTGCTTACTTTTTCTTTTTTTCTTTTTGTGATGAGAGAAAACTATGAAGAGACCACAGAGGAAACACTGGGTAATACTACTTATGATCAAACCTCTCTGACCCAAAGTGGAAGTTCTTAAAATTCTTGGGTAACTACTGAAAAAAGAGACTAATTCATAGCATATTATAAAATACTTAAGTAGCTTTAGTGCTTTAGTATGAACATTTCTACTCAAAATAATAAAAAAATGTTTTAAAAGACTTACCTACTGGCACTTCTAAAATAAAGTCTGGTGTTTTGTCATAACCCTTTGCACGAAGCTGATCTTCAGCTATACACAGAGAATAAGAACTATTGTTCATAAAACTACTCTATTAAGTAGACAGCAGTATAATTAAGTTTATTTTAAATAAGAGTGCAAGAATTACTAATGCAGTCATACACATCTTTCTTATGCATGCAATGCTGTGTCAGATTAAATGAACCTTCGTAGAAAACCTGAAGCACAGATATAAAAATGCTTCTTTGTCATCCCTGCATTTTTATGTCTTCATTATAAACATCATTAATTCAAGCTGTCATACAGTATTTTATAACCCCCAAATATTCAAAATAAAGAGGTATATTCGCTGATTGAAAGAAGAGTCTCCCCACATTAGGAAGCTGTTAAGATTAATCCCACCAACACCACAAATGTAGATATACTGTAGCTGCCTTCCTGGTTTTATTTTAATGTTAGCATAAGGTTGTTAAAGAAAGAACATGAAAATCCTTCTCTTCAGAAACCGATTAGAGAAGGTGAGAATCCACAATTTTAGTTTCTCTTGCATCCTGCATTCTATAATTTTTTTCCAATTTTAGAATATACAAAGATTTAGAATTCTGTTAACATTAACTATACAACTCTAGTGCTTACAAATATTAGAGCTGGATATTTAAAGAAACAATAATAATGAGTGAGCAAGATAAAATCACAAAAGACAAAAGATGCTTCCTTTAAAAAAAAGAAAAGCTAAAGCAAGCCCTTAATATTTTCTAAACTATTGTCCTTGATTTCCAATACCATTAGATTGGTATTTCTAAAACACCATTTCTCCATTAGAATTTGGAGTGACCTGGTCATTCAATTCCAGGCATGGCTTTCTGTCTTCACCCAAGCTCAACTAATGGCACTACCTAGTAACAAGTAAGGCTGTGTAGCCCCTTAACACCTACTGGGCTGTTGACATTGTCATGCATCCCATTCGCCTTTCTACATCACCTTTGATTAAAATTAATGGTCCATTCTCACTGTTGGGTAGCTTATTTCCAATCCATTTATCAGGTTAGGACAGTAGTTTCATGGCCAGTGTTCAGAACTTGGTTTTAGAATACTTTGTGCATATCCTGAAAGGTCAGCAGTTTGAGTCCAAGTAACAATTTAATGACAAGAAAAACATACGCTCTTAGAAATAAAAATATTTTAAAAGTGCCTGAAACAAATTTCTCTCCTCTTTCTCACTGAAGAATATAACTCTGAACTATTTTTTTCTATATAGAGAACAAATACTGAAAGTGGGACAGGAGTAGTTTTGGAGAGTTGTACATTCACTAAAGTGTAAACTGCAATAGCTGTTTATTCTTTTTGATAGCTGCAATATTTCTATTGAAATTTGAGAGTATTTCTTCACTGTAAGCATACTATATTGTAAATACAAGTCTTTGCAATGCAACACTTCATTATATCACCCAATCAGCTTTTAAACTTTTCTAGGATTTGGAGACAGATTTGGTTGCTGGCTATGTTTTCAAAGAATGTCAGGTATATGGATGAAAGATGTTTAGATTAACAAGGTTCTAATTTAAAAGAACCTATCAATATTTTTATGCTGTAACATAAGAATGAATTCATGTTCTAAGTAATTTCTTAATCTTGATAAAAATAAAGAATAATCTAGTATTATCCAACTCTAAATGTCATCTGCTCTTCATTGTTTAAAACAATCTAGAAAAGAAAACACGATGCCCCAGATGAAATTGTCATCATTTAAGAACACACAAATGGCAACAGAAAGTTCAGTCTTTTCAATCACATCTAACAAATGCTATCACAAATTCAGTATCACAAATTCAGGGAAATGTACCTTAAAAACTCCACTGAAACTCAGGACAGGTGTAAAAACATTTCCTGATGGGTCAGCTTGGCAGGTCTCTGTACTGGAGTTTGCATCAGCATTGCTTTTAATATCCTCCAGCACACTCTTTTTTCAAGGATGCCCGATTACTTTTAAACTCATTTGACACTAACACGTGGCTTGAAAAAGAACGCGTTTTTTGTTTTAAATTCGTTTCTGAATGTTTTCACTTGGTTTCTCCTAACATTTTGTACTATGAGAAACATTGGAAAATATGTTAAAAAACACTTATTATTGATGTGAGTTGTCTATCATGCACAGGAGCATAATTACATACTACTCTTTCTTCACGTATTTTGAAGCTTTATAACTTTGGAGGGGAAAAAAAAAGAAAAATAATTACAGAAACTCCCCTCAATTATCATAGACTTTTTTCTAAAACCAAAACCCCGCCAAAAGAAAAGAAGTTCTAGCTTTTCAGCTTAGGTATGGTTCACATTGGTCCAGAAGCTACAGAGGTAGCATTCTGCACCTTTAAACGTCTTTTAGCTCTTGCATGGATGAAGAGAAAATTTAGCAACTGCTTGAAAGGCAGCCCACAGCAGCTTTGACAGCTACATTTATGGATCCTCAGATTTGAAATTACATTGAAACAGCCCTAATAAGCAGTTATTCTACATATTCCCCTTTAATTTATATTTCCAGCAAAACTGGAGCTTCGTCTTTTCCAGAACTTCACACTTAATCATAGCCATTTAACACATCACTGTTCTTATACTAGCCCCTGGATATAACAAAGAAACCAAATGTTCTTCTATTGGTGCATGAACGAGCAGCAACTGCCCATTTAAGATTTCAGCCGAAAACACCAATCTGATTTCATGATTTGTATACAAGCTACTACTGAGGGACATCACAGTGGGAACCAAAGGAGGTTAAGGTTCCAGACAAAGTTCAGAAACATACCTTCTCACCATAGCTAAAAGCTTTCCCAATATATTCATGGCAAAGACATGAAAAAATGAAGATCCTACAAAGAACCTAGAAATTCCTGGCATATCCATCTAGCAAGCGAAGCTGTTAGCCTGTTTTGAGAGAATGCTTCCATTGATTGCTTTAATCTCAGGTGAAGTGATAAAGACTTGAAAGCTGTGGTTTTGGTGAAGAGAGGATGTGGCATATGATGTGCTTCTCATGAACACTGGATTACTAAAATGCAAAGTGAATCTGAAGGTGTTACTTCCGATCTGTAGGCTTTGAAAGTGAACTGCTCTAGAAATGGACAAATTATGTCCTGGAACTGAAAAGCTGTTTCATGGTCCAAGTCTACACTGGGACTATTAATATTAAGTGTCCTTTGTGCTTTCTTCTCCTGTAATAGACTCTGTTGCCCACATGAACACAGCCAATACAAAAAACTTACTATTCTTGAAGAATAGTACACTGGAATAGTACACTAGTGTGGAAATTGAAAAAATACTGTTTCTTCAATGTGTTAAGAGGATTTTAAGTGCAAGTTTAATTGTGAATTAATAGAATTGTGAGTACAGCAATGTAAGTCATAAATCACCTTCAACACCAGAACGCAGTCTTACTCATAGCCTAACAAAGCCTGAATTTGTTGACTTATAGGAAATACTGTAATCTCTTTGGTTTTCCTGAGGTTTTCTACACATAGTTTTGGAACTAATTTTTCAGAAAATAGAGATTTTATTGAAAGAGGTTCAGTAGGGTTCATCTTCCTGATACTTAGGAAAAGCTTTTTTTTTGTTTTTTTAAAAAATAAAATCACACCTAGAACCTTAGAGACACGTGCAATGCACAGAAATAATACAGCCACTTAACATAACCTAAATCATGACCAAACAATACTTCAGTATACATACAACAATAAATTAATATCTCTCATTTATATCTTTATGTTCTAATGAGTTAACCCATTCTAGATATTTTGATTTGACAGCACAAATTTCTTACAGCTTATTTCTAAGGACAAAATTGATGCTCATCCAAGGTCATGAGACTTTAAAATTTAAATCTGATTTGTGTACTACACAAGGTTGTGTAAGCCAAATACAATGATAATCGTTGGGTTGAGGATCCATTAGTGAGTTATCTAGTCCATTTCCTTGTATCATGACAGGACTGACTTCATTACCAGCATTGATGGATAAGTGTCAAGTCTAGCCTTGAATTTTTTATTGAAGATGATTCCATAACCTTCCCTGGCAGCTTGTTTTATATTTATTGTTCCTAGAACTGTTGAGTATTTTAACTCAGCATAATCTCTGCAACTACAGCTTAAGCCTATTACCTGTATCTCTGCTCTTATAGCCAAGTAGGAAAACGTACCTCCTCAAATTTTCATAGTGTCTTTTGCAACTTTGTATGGAATAGTTATTCCTGTCTTTTTTTCATTCTTCTCTAAAATCAAAGAGCACACAAACTCTGCTCCTTACTCAAATGGACAAATCTCTTAAAAACCTTTATACTCTTTCTAATTCCTTAAATTTGTTTAAGGTTTCCAGAATCTTAAACTGAATCTAGCTTTAGGAGAGATCATAGTTTCTGATAAAACCAGCAAAATTTCCTGATCACACAAACTTTGTACAACACTCAAACATTAACAAAAGACAGTATTTCACTTTGTTATTGTTTCATCACATAAGGAATCCAAGATTTAAGAAGTCATTGTTATGTTTATTACCACTATAAGAGAAATTATGCTTTAAACACTAATTGTTGTTTTAATGGCACTCATATACAAGAAACGTAGTACAGCCTAAAAGAAAAAAATGAAAATAACTTCCTAATTAATCCTTAAAATAACTTTAAATATAGGGATTGTGAAAAGAGTGCTTGCAGCAGCTGGGAGGCAAGGGGAAAAAAATCAGCAGAAACTGCGCAGAAAGCTAAATGAATGAATCCTCTAGCAGTTCTCTAATACATAAAGCATTTTGAAGCTAATATTTCTTATGCTTCCTCCTAAGTCTCATAAGGCCTAGATTATGGCTAATATCTCATGACACCAAAAGTAATACTGCAGCAGATATTAAAGTATTTTTTTCAGCTACTTATTCTATAAAATATTAATTGCAAGCCTGTGTATGTGCTGTATATATAGGGTATTAGGTAACTGAGTTCCTGCTCAGTTCTAAATCAATAAAATATAACATGTACAGCATCAATCATTTTTTACTCTTCCTTTACTACCTAATACAAAGAGTGTTAAGGCGTTTTTTTTTTTTTCCTAAGTAAACAGTGACATGAAATCTTTGAAGTTAAGGATGCACTGGCTAGCTTCTACTGCATTCCTACCTATGAAAGAGAGATTTTTTTCCAAAAGCATTTCTCGCAGCAAGACTTCATGCTCATGCCCAATAGCGCTGATAGCTTTAGGTTAAGAAATGGAAGATTACTTTGGAAAAGAACCAATTTCAGAAAAACATCATAGGTAAAGTAAATTATGATAAAATTTATTTGCCTTCATCTACATTTTAGAACTGATCGGTGATTTGAACTTTAAGTTTTGAAATTTCTTACATGGATTTTCAGAGGCAATTAGCACTTTGTGAAAATCAGACTACTGTATCAACAGCATACATTTTACAAAATTAAGACCCATTAGATCATATTTATTCAGTATAAATAAGGGTAATATTTCTATTTTTGCTTTATTCCCTCACGCAAATTTAAAAGAAACTGTGAGCTTCAAACATATCATTAAATAGCTTTAAAGTTGCTCTCTACTGACTAGTGTATCAATTCTCTAATTCAACAAAGAATGAAATAAACTGTTTTTCATTATATTCTGAAATTTATAGGCAGTACATCCATCTGAAACACCTTACTGTAACAAAACATCCTTTTAACTGATTTTTCAGAAGCATGAACAAATATCAAGGAAGGATGAAATAATATTTTATGGTGATGTCCTTTTCGCTTAACTGACAGCCTGTTGATCCAATGTGCTGTTCTTAGCAATACGTAAAAAAGTCACCACATCAAATATTTTTAATATATCCCCCTAGAGGTCAAAGTTCTGTTCTGGAAGCTTTTAAGAAGAATCTTATGGAACATCATGATGAAGGATCTTACATTAAAAGCAGTCAAGTTGCTAATTCTGTTTAGAATAACTTGCAAAAACTTAAACTACAGATCCCCTTACCACTACAGTTAATTACTTAATTTATATCAACACTTTATGCTGAACAGCAAAAAACCTAATTGTATGGAATCATTTGATATATACATAGAGTCTTCATCAATTGAAACTATACATTATGTTAAACTCTACTACCAGTTACAGAACAAAAAGAGCAAATGAAGAACAGCAAAAATATAAGAAAAATACTGCAAACACAATTTATAATGCACCATAAGCAGAAACACTTAGACTTAGTCTATAATAATACCTGTTATTGATGTATGACAATGACCATGGGGCAAAACTTGTAAATAACCTCACAAGCCATTTTCTGCTCATGCAATCTAGCAGCCTAGTTTCCCGTAAGCATCTGAACTATTACTGAAAAATAGCCTCTTGGCATTTACAAAGAGGTTGACTTCATACTTTAGTCCATGCATATACAATTAGATAGTTATATCTAAAATCAATATGCAATCCTTCAGAAGACATTATGCTTTTAAAACCTTAACTTTAAATTGATTTTTAACTATTTTATGCACCTCAAAATTAACATCTAATTCAGCAACATACTGGAAGATAATGCACTTGCACAGCTTAGTATTAAACTTTTCTGTACAAAAATGAAATTGAAAAACTCTTTATTCTTATTGATGTCACTGTGTATTCAACAACTTCACTTGAACCAGAATCTTAGGAGGATAGAAAAGACGTTTTTAGACTGCAGGCAAGTTACTCTTAAAAACTGTTCACAATTCTACACATTTGTAATTAACACTTTTAAACATGACACTCTCAAAAAAACTATAGCCACATTGTTCATCAACTACATATTAATCTTAAAATTCTGGATATGAAAATTAGTGATCAACAACCTTTTAAAACATGTATTTTATTAGATTAATCCACTTTCAGACAGCTGTGGTTAATGTTGAAGATAGTCTCAATGAATACTTAAAATTATGATTAAAACCACAAAACACAAATACAGTTAGAACTATCCTGCTGCTGTTAAAGTTAATGGGAGCAGGGCTGAGTCTGTAGTAGACAGCAGGCAAGTACTTGTAGTGGAAAGAACATGTTTTTAAGGGATGAACACCACATGTATCACAACTACAAGAAGTGTTGCTTTTCATGCATAACTAAACATCACTGTGGCTCTCCTATCCCGCGCACAGTGAAATCAGGATCTTCCTCTAAATTCCATGCAGAGATTTATGCAAGGACTTGGGAGGGAATTGCCTTGTTAGCCTGCTCAGTGATAGCAGGCCATGATTTTGAAATTGTTCCTTTGATAGCTGAGTGAAACAGAAGAGCTACTCATTCAGGACTTTATTAAGAGATTTGAGGTTGCAGCGATCATTCCTAACAGATTATAATCTTAGTCTGGAATACTCAGTACTGTGTGGAATTCCCTCAGTATTCTCACTAATACTGAGAATCTCTAATTAACCATTTCAACACTTCCAAAAAAAAAAAAAAATCCCTTAAAATTCAAGCTACATAGGCTTTTTTCCACAGCTAGCCTCATTTCCTTTAAGAAGAGGACAAAGTAAAAGAACTGCACTGAAATGTCAGATATGAGGTTAAAAATACTAATGGGTCAATGACACCTGAATTGTACTTGAAAACATTCCAATTAAAACTCATAACAAAGCTATGCTATAATGTTGAACACCATCTATGAAACTTACTCATTTAATCACAGAATAGTTGAGATTGGAAGATATCTCCAGAGATCATCTCGTCCAACTCCACCGCTCAAAGCATGGCCAACTAGTCTTAATAGAAAACCAGACATGCATTTCAACTAATCAAAACCAAAGAGGTTCAATCAGGCATATGAACGTGTAGTCACCAAACTGACAACTTCCCGTGGTCCATCTGATTTTTGTTGAGCAGTGTAAAAGAAAGCTCTGCAGTGACTCTCTAGCTGATTGAATATAAAACAGAAGAGTATGAAATGTGTTTTGTGAAGCAGAACTTTATGTCAGGATAAAGCTAGACACATCTCTTCCACACAGTCTAAGCTCGTCAACTGTGCACCTAAAATTTTATGGGAAAGGATACTGTTTGATGCAGTCCACCAGTGGTCCATAACAACAGTCATTCACAGTACACTGCAGACAAATAAGAGAAGTAGTATAGTGATGGGCAACTACAAAACCATTATAGTTAAACAGTATCTTAAAAACGGTAATTACTTTTCTCCAAAAAGGCTATCAGATGCTGTTCAGATTTAATCACAGAAAACAAAACCTGCATGCTTTTATTCACTATAAAAGCAAGCTATTAAAAAGTGAAATGCTCCCCTCACAAATATTGCATTGCCATTTATGGTGCACCCTGACCTCACTGATAGTTTACGATGACAGTAATTAAATGAGGTTTAAAATCTTTTACTCTGCTAGGCAGATAACAGCATTGCCACAGGAAAAAAAAAAAAAAAGAAAAGAGAAAACTGTGATTAATACCTGATAGACTTGATTTGCTAGAACTCCATCTGGAATCTGAGAAGGGTCCCGTAGCATACTATTTATAAGAGTTTTGGAGGCTAGAGAAATAAAGAATAAAAAAAATACAGAAAAACCCTGTTAGCTCAGTTATCCACTTGGCAGGAAGAGAAATATACTTTTGAAAGGAAAACACTGATGATGTTGACAATTTTGAAAATTATCCAACCAGCAACTACAAACCTATAAATCTGTAGTTACTTACCCATTCTGATATGATTAACTCTAACAGTCTTGAAATACCAAAGCATTTTATTAGCACAGGGTGAAAACAGGCCCTTGTTTACTTATTCAGTTTCACCAGACAGTTTGTGCTTCGGAAGCATCATGCAGCTGCTAAGGAAACTGGTCAGTATAAAGAAAATGTAACTCAAAATAATCTCCGTGATTCTGTGAAAGAAGATACGTAAAAATTCAAAACAGCCTTTAAAAACAATGGTTAAGCTCAACAATCCTAAACGCTTTATAGACTTAATGATTTAAATTTAGTAGATGTCAAATTTATCTATTTATTTAGTGTCGACACATTTATTTAACTGTATTTAAAAGCTGGCAAAAAGGCTTTCTGTTCTATTTTCAAACATATAAATCTAAGACACAAAAGAAATCAGAAGTGAATTTAGGACTATTTACCAGTCTTTTATTCACTGATATTGACACTATAATGAAAAAAATAACACAAATCATGGAGATGCCTTTAGTTTGTTTTCAAATATAGTCCTTGCAAGCACTGGCATTCTGTTTTCTCTCCAGACGCTTAATCTGGATAGTTGCATATACCAGTTAAATCACTAATAGTAGTGGAAAGACTTTATTCTTGAAAAATGCCTTCTAAAAACATCAAGCATTTCATTTTACAGTTTCTCAGAGAAGAAACAACACTGCTGTGCAAGCACAAACTGCCTCCTCCCTGGGAACAACTGCTGATAGAGCTCAGCTGCTGGTATATTTATACCACTAAATCCTTAAGTGTAGACCAGGCTTGAGAAGAGCAAGGTTCCCAGTTTTGCCAAAGATTTCCTCTGTGACTTCAGACAAAGTCCTTTAACCTGTGTGTGCTTCAGTTGTGTAAATAAAGTGAAAAAAACACTCCTATCCTAGCCTTCATCTGTTTTGCTGAAGCCAAAGCTTTGTCACACTCTTCAGTGACTGTATCAAAAGCCTCGGAGGACACTGTGAAAAGAATTCCTGGAACCTGTGAAATGAAGGGCTCTGCCATGTAAGCAGCAATGCTACTGCTACTATACTGCATGTGTGTAAATGCCCTGCTGAAAGCAAAGGAGATGGTGATTTTAATCTTGTTGCCAAATGTTGTCTCCTAAAAGCATCACATTAAGTTGAAAGTAGTATTTTCAAGAGAATATTTTGTTTAGAAAACTATACTCGAATGCAAAGAAATATAAAACCCAAAATGAGTTCAAAGGCTTTGCAAGATCTACAAAGACCGGCATCATCACAGGCAGAAGCAAAAGTTTGTGCAAATGTTTTTAAAGAGAATGAAATACTAAGCCAAAAACTTACAGATGCATGATGCCATATTACATATTTGTATCTTATTAATGTTATTTGAAATAAGCTTTACTTTTATAGTGAATAGTAAGAATAAA
>Ga0065711_1001042_pt1:25000-32500 | contig 49615 bp, 19 predicted proteins | sample Hoacrofraction12_FD_59098 | JGI IMG/M metagenome (GOLD analysis project Ga0065711, IMG submission 59098) | Hoatzin crop microbial communities from Cojedes, Venezuela - Epithelial fraction 12 v2 (version 2) | ecosystem: Host-associated > Birds > Digestive system > Esophagus > Crop... | reverse complement strand
GAGAAGTTACACACCAGCAAATAACAGAGAAAACTTGGAAGGGGGTAAATATTAGTGCCAATTATATGCTTAGATAAGTTAGCAGTGATTAGGGAATTATACAATAAAGTCTATATCCAGTACATTATGTTTTTAATGATCATGCTAACAAGCACTTAAGTGACTGTGATACACTGAGGAATGACCAATACCACTGCATCAGGGAAAGCTGAAGATTACTTCTCTCTCGCAATTTTTTGACATGCCATAAGAAAGAAAATGAAAGAAAAAAAAATTGTTTAAAAAAATCTTTGTTAAAGTTTATTAGTAGCAGCTAAGGAAACTAATTAGCGATACACACACATAAAACAAGAAAAATATCAAAGCCCTGTCAAGGATTAGACTCTGAGAACAGGCAGAAGTACATGGCCATTTTCTCACAGCAAAAGTTAACAGTTGTGTGATGTAAGTTGACACGTAATATATCAGGTTGTTTAAAATATTTTATAAGGACCTAAGAAAAGTGATAAGGTTATAGAGGATTCAAATATGTTAAACTCAGGTTACGATCCTGCAGATGAATCTGAGTAAACTAGCACCTATTGAAAAGCTGTAGCTTCACATAGCTGAAAGTTTCAGGTCAAGCACATGAAGGCCTTGCATATGTCTCTTCAGGGCTGGGCCCTCAGTTTACTAAAAGACAGGCAAAGACATTTCAGAGTGTAAGAGTAAGGCTAAATGAACGCACCCTCAGCAAGTTTGCCGAAGACACCAAGCTGAGTGGTGTGGTCGACATGCTGGAGGGAAGGGATGCCATCCAAAGGGACCTGGACAGGCTTGAGAGATGGGCCTGTGCGAACCTCTTGAAGTTCAACAAGGCCAAGTGCAAGGTCCTGCACATGGGTCGGGGCAATCCCAAGCACAAATACAGGCTGCACAGAGAGTGGACTAAGAGCACCCCTGAGGAGAAGCACTTGAGGGTGCTGATTGATGAGAAGCTTAGCATGACCCAGCAAGGTGGACTCGCAGCCCAGAAGGCCAACCATCTTGCAGTATGATGGACAGAAGCTACATTTCTTCTAGATTATAACTGTGGGGGGCAGAGTTGGGAGAAACATATTCTCAGTGAAGTTCTGTGAAACCTATCATGACTATCATTCATAGCTGCAGCAACTGTTATCTAAATGAAACAATTTTATGATTAAGAAAAGATCACTAATTGATCTGGTATGACAATTATCACATTAATACATAATGTAATTCAGCCAAAAAAAAAAAAAAAATTAATTAGACAAGTAATGCTGTAACTGCATGATGGTAAAAACTACCATTTAACCAAAGATCTATTCTGGCACCTATCTGAGGACTAGGTGCCAGATTAAAAGCACATAATCCAATTTTTAAAAAAGTTTCAAGGAATTTGAGCTACAAAAGTTAGACACATGCATTACATATGGAACAGTGATTTGAAAAGAACAAATTCATCTACATTCTGCAGTGTTCTCCTGACCCATCATCATGGGAAGACTGCAGAAGAAGAACAGCCTTTTAGCCAAGCAGTGTAGAGTTGTACTTGTCTACTCCAACAGAACTCATGCTGTACATGAACCGCACATTTATTTTCACTTTGTCCTCTCTAACAAATACAAAACATTTCTATACGTATACTAAACCAAAACAAAGCGATACCCACCAAACGGAACACTTCAATGCATACGCCTCTCCTCCCTGGGAGGAAAGAACAAACAACATGTGACAGATACGCAGTCATACAGCTTGACGCATTACTGGAAGGCATTCAGGTATAGTAGGATAATAGAATGGAGAATAAAGTAAATCGCAGGGCAAAAAAAGGACTAGATTTTTTTTTTTTTTTAACCACCCCAAACAGGGTTGTTGAGCTACAAAGCACTTTCCAGGAGAGGCATCACCACAAATTTACTGTACATGAATAATAGATAAAATTCAACCAATAATTCCTTAAAAAGAGTAAGCAATCAGTAAAATAACATGCATATCATGTGGATTTGAAATATATTCCCTATTTCACTGGGGAAAACTACTGACAAATAGTTTCAATTTTTAATTAAGAAGAAGTACTACAACCCACTTTTTAAATATGTTTTGAATGGCTCCATTGTGAATTAAGGTCAAAATACAATTTTTAAATTCTCAAGCTATGACGTATGATTAGCTTTATTGATCTTCTTCATGATTTGTAGGAGCCCTCAATCATTATTTTGACAATTTTATCGTACAGTAATAGACTTCCTTTTAGATAATTATAGTTGCTATGTTCATTTTCAATCTTCTGTAGGACTTTTCCTTAGATGATCATACCTAGATCACGTTTTTTTCTTTAGTCATACATACGTGATAAACTTTGGATAGCACAACTAATTCTTTTAACACCATAATTTTATGGGTTACTAAAACAAGTTCAAAGGTTAATTATACAAGAAAACTTTCATCTTTGAAATCTGTTGCAAAATTCATTTTATAAGTAATGTGCATCTACTTTAGGGAAACAAAGCAGAATACATAACCTTAATAGACCACAAAAGTTATTTCAAGTTGTTAAGTCATACATGTCTCGTGTTTCAATTTATACCCGTTTCTCATCCTACCACCATGTCACTGCTGTCAACAGCCTGCATCTGTCTTCCTAATAACCTCCCCATAGGTACCAGCAGGCCGCTCTTCAGCCCCCCTGAATCCACCTCTTCTCCCAGCTGAACAAGCCCCAGTTCCCTCAGGCTCCTCGCACAGGGCAAGTGCTCCAGCCCCTTTACCATCCCAGCGGCCCTCCAGTGAACACACCTCTCCCTCGTACAGCCAGTTTAACCCAGAAGGAGCCCAGAGTTCTGCTGCTGCATTGAATCAAGAGTCTCAAAGGCATCAAAGAGCACAGTGCTGACCCTGCTGCAACCACAAAGCAATGCGGCAGAGTGTGGCTGGGATGTCATATCTTCTCCTCCTTCCTGAGGGTTCTACACACATTTTTTGCATGGTCTAGCCTACTTTATGTTTAACTATTCATCCAAAAATCAGAAGAGATCTCAGCTAGCAGCGTTCTACTTTGCTGACTTGCTTATTATCTTGTGATTTTTCAAATAGTGAGTTCCAATCCCCTTAGTCAAAAAAGTGATTGAACTCAAGCAAGTCTATTGCTTGCAGGCTCGATCATCTTTTAGAGAAAGGAGAGCCAAAAAAGAAAGAAAAAAAGGAGTTTATTTTAACTAAAAGGTTGGAACACCTAACCTAAGGAGAGGTTTCAGGGTCATGGATCCCACATGGAAAAAAAACACCACCAGCATCCCTCAGCAAATTGTTTTTCATTGGTTTTCAATGCTTTTTCAACTACTTCTCAGTGTTTTCTTTGATGTTTTTCATTGGCTGCTTAAGAGTTCTGAGGATGTCAACCACTTGGATCTCCCTTTCAGATGACTCTTACCTGCATTTTGTTGTATAGTCAGCTTTTTAATTGAGATGTCTCAGTAACACCCTTTAGGCACTACATTCAGCACCCTTTTTAGCTTTTATCCTTTTTGCTCAAGCAGAGTCATTCTGAAGCAAAGTTAAAATTTGAGATGACATTGGTCAAGTAGCTCAGCGATGTGCAATGCTTAACAGCAAGCATGTTCTTTGTCTACTTAGGACATAGGCTTCCTCCAATGTATTCTAGAAAGAGAGAAGTTGGAGTAGTCCACAGAAAAGCAACTTATAGGATTTGAAGGCAAACAGCTTTTCTCAGCAATACTGACTAAAGAAAAATTCTCTCCAGCACCAATTTATCAGTGCACTACTGAGGTTGCATTCATCAGATGTTTATACAGAAATAAGAAGACTGAGCCTTGCTCAGTGTTATAGAAAAGCTACCGAATTTTCTCTGAAAAAGTGGACAACAGACTTATAGAGGTTAAAAAGAAAAAATGTCCTTCATTTTGTGTTCATCCATTTTTCCTCTTGTAGCTTAAAGAGGAAGCAGGGAATGAGTACATGTGGATTCAGAAGTGTCTAGCTCTCATATATCCATGCCTATCTAGTGTAAGATTGAATCCTTGTCTTTGCTTTGACACAAGCTCTCTATAGGACTGTGGCCAAGTTAATTAACCCGTTCATGGTTCAACTGTTTCATTTGTAAACTGGGAATAGTACTTGGACCAAACCTCAAGCATGGCTAGTGAATAAGCTAGTATTTCAAGACCACCAAGAAGGTAGCCTGTAATGATTAGAAACGTGGTCATGTCAGCACGTTTCACTTCAGTTGTGCATGCTGTCCAGAATAAGTGGAAATAAAAACATTACCTGAAATATTTTCCCATATACAAAAAGAAAAGAATGACCAAGGGTGCTGGCTTCAGTAAGTTAACATCAGTATTAATGCTGAAAGTATATAGTAAAACTCATCAGATGAAAACTAGTCTTTTGCACTGTAGCCTCAGCCTCCTGCTTCTGATCCACTGTGTTTTCTCATCCAGGAGTTAATGGGATGAAAATAAGCTGCTCATGTGCATCCAACATTGGGACTCTATAGCCACTCCCCCAGTTTCTTCCGCAAAAGTTTTAATTCAGTTGCCAGTTTTCACTTCTAAAGCAGTTTGCTCTGAATATCTGCATGAGAACTGTTCTGTTACAGCATCGTACATGACCAGACTACTACACGGCAAATTCAAAAAGCAGCTTGTTAACAGTCAGTCTAATGGTGAAGGAAAAGTAGTTCCCCATTCCTAAAAAGAGAACAAGTGAAACACTGACAAGCAGATCAAAAAACTGGAGCACACTCTAATTTCAGAGGCAGCAACATGGACATGCAAGCAGAGGAATCTCTTTTGTTTCTTTTCGAGGACACAGAATTTGTTTTCACTAGTGCAACTAATCTGCTTTGAAAGCTGTCCCTATCCTACTGGCCTTCCATTCTCACCAAGGCAACTAAAGGAACATAGCTGTTTCCCACAGTCAAGAGGAAGATACACAGTAATGAGACACGTAAAAAATTGCATTTTTTTTTTTTCCAGAGAGGGAACTTCTACTTCTGGGAGCCCAGCTGAAACAGCTGGTATATTTCCTGGCCTTGCCTTTGAAAAAAAAAAAATTCTGCATTACCAGTATGAATTCAAAGATAGGAAGACAGAGAAACAGAAAAATTAAGAGTAGCTTCAAATGCTCGTTTACAAACACTATCATTGGTCAGTATTAAAAATTACACTTTCTTGACTCTGTGTTTAATAATTTGTGTGCAAATGCAAAGAATCTGTAATTTATGAATTTCACCTTTTTGAACAGTGAAATAAACAGTCAATAACAAAACTTAACAGACCACAGCCAGAAGTCACCCAGCAAAATAGTCTTAAGTAAAAAGCGCTTGTATTCTGATACTGATTGGCTTGAACAAAATTTCATCCATGTGGAAAAACACACACAAAAAAGTACAAGAGAACATTGCCAAGACCTACTGTGCAGTTGTAATTTTTACTAGAAAGCAACCTACTGCAATTTAAGTTTTCACATATTCAGTAAACAAAGTGAAGAGTGTTATATTCAAGATTGTTTTTACAATCAGCAATATATTGCATTTAGCATTTTTACAGCCTCAAAGACTAGTGATTGGCCCTGTTGTATGTCTAGATTTGATAGGCACGTAGCAAATTCTCTTAAATGTGCTGTATTTTAATAGAACTCCAGGCTACCAGCCTGAAACCAAATCCTTACTTCTCTGGATTCTGCATTAGTGCACTCTGATAATTAGACAATGGTAATACACTTCTGAAAGGTGAAGCGTATTCCTACAGTTTATAGATCAGGCAGCAAACACTTTGTAATAAGGAAAAATGTGAAGTAAGACTTCTTCAAATATATTTTTAAAAAATTTCTGAAGATTTAAGCAATTTGAGATTCTTGCATAAGCATCTGCTGAGTTGAAACTAATGTCGGAAAGCTAAGTATGAAGCATTTCCTAGCAGAGGTGATACAACTTTTAAATGAATTTTATGCATGTTAAGAATTGTTGACATACAGGGAACTCACATTTCAGTAGTGTTCTCAGAGCAAATATGTTATTTGTTATGTATGCTGTATAAGTATACTAGACAATTCTGAAGTCAGTTTTGAATTACCTTTTATTACACATATTGTTTAAAACTTAATAATTATAGTCATACTGTGCAATTTGTAATGCGGCAGAAAGCTTCTCTTAGAATTGTTTTCTAATTCTTGCCTTCCATCTCTCTGCCTTCACATGGCAAGTGGACTGTAGATGCATTTCAACAGAAGCGATTGATACAAGCACTGCTCTACTCAACCACTCAACTTGAGCCTATAAACTACATCTCATTGCTTTTTTTTTTTTTCCCCCACCAGAAGCTGAGTGTAGAAAACCTTGTGATACTGGTTTCTCTTTCAAAGTTGCTTATTCAATAGCTAAGAGATAGCAGAGGAAGGTGATAGGACAAAGGGGAATGGCTGTAAACTAAAAGAGGGCAGATTTAGATTAGATATTAGGAAGAAATTCTTTACTGTGAGGGTGGTGAGGCACTGGAACAGGTTGCCCTGAGAAGTTGTGGATGCCCCCTCCCTGGAAGTGTTCAAGGCCAGGTTGGATGGAGCTCTGAGCAACCTGGTCTAGTGGAACGTGTCCCTGCCCACGGCAGGGGGTTGGAACTAGATGATCTTTAAGGTCCCTTCCAACCCTTACCATTCTATGATTCTGTATTCTGACCTTATATACATGTCACTGTCATGTTAACAATCAATAGCAGGTAGGCATACAGAAGAAGTTTGAGACTGTATTTTATATTATTATCTATGGGTAAATAAAAAGAGGGCAGAAAAGGTAAGATTAAAAGTGTAAGTTTTTGCACTTCTACCTGTTTCTGTAATTGTAATTACAAATTTCTATTCCTGTTTAACACCTTTACTAACAACCCGGAGGATGCAAAAGAGTATAGTTTCCTCAAGCCTGCAGATGACATCAAACTGGGAGCTGGAGCTGCCATTCAGAGGGGTCTAGACAGACAGGCTAGAGGAATGGGCCAGCAAGAATCTCTTAACATTTAGTAAGGCCAAATGCAGAGTCCCGTACATGGGATGGAGGAACCCCTGGCAACAACGCACGCTGGGACAGACCAGCTGGGGAGCAGCTCTGCAGAAAAGGACCTGGGGGCCCTGGTGGGGCAAGTTGAATGTGAGCCAGCACCATATTGTGGCAGAAAAGGCGGACAACAGCAACCTGGGCTTTACTAAAAGGAGCAGAGCCAGTAGACTGAGGGAAGTGATTATCCCCTTTACTTAGCATTTATTAGACCAGAGTACTGTTTTGCACCCTAGAATTTACCACCTGGAATTCAACGTCTTAAAAGGATCCCAAGTCTCTAAGCACAGAATTTATCTATTTTAACGACAGCATCAATTTTAGTTTTCTTTTTAGGATATAGAGGTAAGTGAAATATATGATATGTTTATAGAGTTCCATTATGCTTGTATAAGCCCCACAATTTTGTTTGGAGTTAATCTTCCATACAT
>Ga0065711_1001042_pt1:0-20000 | contig 49615 bp, 19 predicted proteins | sample Hoacrofraction12_FD_59098 | JGI IMG/M metagenome (GOLD analysis project Ga0065711, IMG submission 59098) | Hoatzin crop microbial communities from Cojedes, Venezuela - Epithelial fraction 12 v2 (version 2) | ecosystem: Host-associated > Birds > Digestive system > Esophagus > Crop... | reverse complement strand
TATTTAACAGAGCTGCTACACACTGTAATGCACCTATGTTATACATTTCTCATCAATTTTTACAGTTTCCACTGATTAAATATATATTGACTCATAAAGTATTACCATTACATCAATTGTCAGCAGATGCAAGAGTATGTAATTTAAATATTAACTATCATATAAAAATGGCAGCTTGATTGTTTGGAAGCAGTAATCTGGTGCTGGTTATTGCCACATTTCCCTAATGCATTAGGCAGCAGTCACAAAAGGCATTGCCTTTCTTATGTACCTGCTAGTACGAAATCAGAAGCAGATAAGTTCTTTGTATATCTCCCCTTTCTCTTCAATTTAATTTTTATTTATTTCTGAACTGCAGATATCTTTGATCTGAATTGCAAAAATGCATTAGTATAATATAAACAAAGATATGCTCACTAGAGTCAGAAATTATATGCATCATCTCTAAATCAATGGGAAAAAATATACAAAGAACAAGTAACAGATATATTACTTTGTGCTTGAAATATTTTTACGACAGTTCCCATATAATATGGGTGAGATATATCATGAATTAGGTTGTTTACCTAAATTCTTAATAAGATTGTATTTATTTATGTAAAGTACATTCTATTCTCAGTACTTTAAGACTTGTCTTTTCCAGAAACGGTAAGAAGCCACACATTACCTCTAACATGAAATAAATCCTTTATTCTATGCTAACTGTATGATCAGGATATGCGGACACTTCACAGATCATTAAAACCTTCCAGTAATTGATAGGTAATCGCTCATTTGCTGGCTGCAGCAATGTACATGAGAGACAAACCATTCTTTCTTACTAATGCAATATGCAGAACTTGCTGCTATTGCAACACTTAATGTTTGTAGTGCCGTATCATTTTTAATGCAAACACTCATTTTCTGCCTCCTTCTTACATTTTCTATTAAAATGCAACACAAAACAGCATACCTTTCATTCTATCCCTCTGAGGATTGCATAAGCATTTCCAAGGAGTATCAGCTATTGTATTGTTATTATTATTGTAAATAAATATTTTAGAGTTTAAGGAGGAGATATTTGATCAATTGCTTTTCTTTCTAGGGGGCTCACTGCCACTCTTTCAAAGTTTTTACATTTTCTTTAAGGTAGTGCTTTAGACAGCAGTTTTTAATGCAAATAGCACCTTGCATCCCAAGGTAGATTCATATTCTAGTTAATAAACAGCATCAATAAATTTGTCAAGACTTTAATGGCAACCATACAGAACTTTTCATACACTGACTTTTCTAGGAAGCGGCTATACTGAAGAATTTATTCTGCTTAATTGCTTTATATTAAGCAGTTTTCATTAGCCATCGTCTAATCCGTATGAACAGAAATAAACAGAGTCAAGAAAATGAACTGCTTTAACCCTTCCTATTATCAAAAAACCCCCAAAACGTAGCTGGGTTTTGTTCTTAAAAACAAGGAATCAAATATAAATAAAACTGATGCAACTCCATTTAATCAATGTGGGAATTTTTAGTAAGTTTGTGCATTAAAGACCTATGGTCTGTCTGAAATTTCCAGCAAAATATAAATTCAGAGTTTCTTACACATTTGTCTTGAAGTTAAGAGACTAATTACATTAACTGATTTATTAATAAATGGGGCTTTTTGTCTAATTATTGTAAGTACTAACAGACTAGGGAACCATTTTAAATGTCTAATGTGCCTTGAAACCATTTTTTTTTAGGTTAATTACATTTCTCACTAAAGTCACTACAGATATGCCCCTTAGGTTTTACACTGGAAGATTAAAGAAAAAAAAGTAAAGATGATTACCTCATTGGCCAACTCCAGTAATACAGGGGCAGCTGCATTTTTCATCACCCCATTCAGGTACCTAGACAAGACAAAGCCAGGTAATTCTGCAGTGGCAAGAAAAGGCCAGCTTATACATGTCAGTATCCCTTGTGAATCTTTTTCATTTGGGGGAAAATACTCCAGTACAGAGAATTTAATGGGAAATCTTTCAAGAAATAAGTATTTCAAACAATCACTAAGTCTCCAGGGTTGTCTCCTATTCATCTGCAAGATATATCAATCTCAATTAAGCCACTGGTTAAAAACACAATAAATCATGAGATTAAGAAGAAAATATTGCCTTAATGGCATACAAATAAATTATATCTGTATTACTTAAAGAAGCACCACAGACAAATAAACCTCTATTATTCACAGTAAAGATTTTGGGTTCCACATGACCTTCAACTATGAAGATGTACTGTATCTCTTATTCAATTCATTACCAGGTACAAAAACCTAAATTCTCCAATTTAGTACAGATTTTATCAGATGGGCAGTAGGTTAAATACTAAAGGCTTACTTTAATGAAATCAGTCTAACAATCAAATTAATATTCTAAAGAGAAAATAAAAGAAGAAATAGTTAGGATCCAATAAAGGGTGATAGAAAGTCATTATCCTATCAATGGCAAAGACTTCTGTTTCTGGTTCAGGGTATTAGACCAGTATGGATACACAGTGATGTTTCTGACCATCGCTTCACACAATACTGCCTTTCTCACTTCTGCTACTTTCACTGTTCGATGTTTACATTTCAACAATGCCTAAAGACTGTTCTCAGGAGTTGACGGGAAGAAGCTATATTATTGGAAGCCACTTTGTGCTTTGCAGCCCTGTGGAAAGGAACAATAATTACCAACATTTGAACCTGCTCCTTTATCCTATCTGTATTTGTATAGTACATCATTACTGACATCATTAGAATGCCACAGCCTTTCCAGTTCTATCATTATCTATCTATCAGAAGCCACTCTTCTGTTCATTAGTTACAGACGGTAACATTCTTTATTTATCATTTTACCTTTCTGTGGAATGGGTGTAACACCTTTACATAAACATCTTCACAGAGGATTAGAGGGCTTTTTGTTTGCAAGTTACTCTGAGGCTTAATGAACAAAGGAAATTATAAAAGCTTTTTGCCGTAACCTATTTCCATTCTACACAAAAACCCACAAAACAAGATGCCTCGTGTATATTCAAACACTGAAAATTTATAACAGAAGAGAAAATGAAAGATCATAAACAAAACACCTAACCAGGAAGATATACCTGAGACTGATGTTCTAAAACATGCATCTGGTTGATGGAACAGTAAAGCTACAGCTGACAACGGAGTAATTTGCTGTCAGATATTTCTAACACTACTGGCAATTCTATTATGGACTAACAGGTCTCTCATGCTGATGGCAACACTGTTCTGAAAAGCTTGCTGATCCTTCTTGTAATTTGCCTTCATGTTTGCCTAAATTTAAGACTAGTAAGTCTCAGCAGAGCAGCAGAAACTACTCCACTCAATTGTACTTCTTGCTGACAACAGGGACCACTGGAAATTACTGCCTTCAAAAACTGGTAGTTTCTGACCTAGGAAAGCAATGGGAGCACAATTATCTGCTTGTATGTTGGTGGGAATAGGAAGGAGCACTCCACACAGACTGGGGTTTACAGCAGTAAGATGGATGCTAAAAAGAGTAGAAGAGAAGACATGTTTGTCATGTTTATGCTTGAGGCATTTCAGACTGGCTTCTGGCTCAAGCAGTCTGCCCCTGGTAGCTTATGAAACATACTACACAGTAAATACACTAAACCAGGATTGAGATGAGTTTCCTAACTATTAACCAGAACATCTCTGATGTTAAAACATGTGCATTTTATTCGGCCATGTTAATACATTTGCAATATGAAATACCCAGAAATTGCCTAAAGAATGATTTTCCCTACTACCACCATATAGCTTCATACATAATGCATTAGTTATGTACTGCTATCATACTTCAGACAGTACAGAAGGGGATAAGAGACCAAATCCTCCTACCTGATGTGAGCCAAACTTAATCATACCTACAACCTTACTGACACCAATACAACTGCTGCTTTGCATAAAGCAAAATTTGGTGCCATGTTTCAGGTTTAAGTTGTTGGAACTAGTAACACATCATAAAAGTGATTTAAACGATTTACATATGTTCCAAGAAAAACATTATTTACACAGCAGTTACAATTAATATAGGGCACTTCACCAAAACCGTGCTAGGAAAAAGTAAATACAAATAGTATTGTATATGCATGGTTATTAAAACAACAAAATTTTAATCACAGAATCACAGCATTACAGAATGGTAGGGGTTGGAAGGGACCTCTGTGGGTCATCTAGTCCAACCCCCCCCGCCGAAGCAGGGTCACCTACAGCAGGCTGATAATATTAATATACTTCCTAAATAAGAACAACAGTAGGAAAAGTGCAATGGGATCCAGTACAAATTTTTGCAGAACTATACAACTACTAAGAAAAGAAAATCAAATCCCCAAAACAGTACCATTCCCACTAGTTATTCTAAACCAGTGTCTGATATAATCAGGCTGTGCTTAGGTTTTAAATATATGACTCTGTGGAAGCACTGTTAATTGTTTACAAATGAAGGCTTTTTGTTTATTTTCCTGATTCTTACAGACTAATATTAAGCGTAAATATCAGACATTTATAATCAGAAGTACAAACTCACTTGCCACAGAAGCTCCTCAGATATGTCAGTCTACAAAGCAATATTTTAATGGTGTATCTTTACCAGTTATCAGTATGCACCAATTATGTCATTGCAGTATTTCTAATAAAGCCTATAGATGTAACAGACAAACTATAAGGTGTAGCAAATACAATTTATTAGCTTAAGATGCAAACAATTGTAAAATATTGTAAAACGACACAAAGGTTTTCATCCTCCCTTAACAGCTATTTCTGACACTTTTGTTGGTAAAACAGGAGTGATCTAAAAATTAGTGCTTTAACTGGCAATACATGAATTTAATATGTAACTTCTTTTAATGTAACACAAATGTTGTATTAAAAGTACAAGCAACTGTAACAGAACAACCTCCCTTGCTGCAAGGAAGTTATCAATATTATCTTAACACAGAAATCCTGTAATTACAAACTATAGGCAATATATAATAAATACTATCACACACATTGTAAAAAATATTTGCTCATTCTGACTTGTAGCCAAGGAAACAAATCCTTTCTTAATCAGACTGAACAAAAGCTGAAAAATCTCTGCATTTTCACTGAAAAACATTTGAGGTGAACCGTTCTGTATTCCTCATCTCAAATTTTTAATTTATTTTTATAGAAAATTAGCTTCATAAGCTAATATGCTAATTTACTCACAATTGCCATAACAATTAGTAGTTATGATGATACTCTTAACTGGGGTGGGGAGGTCATACCTTTGGTAGTAAGTTTCAATAGCTTCAGCAGTGTGATGCTTAGCATGTGTTCTTTTGATTTGTTTCTAGAAAAGCAAAAAACCAAACAAAGAGTCTTACAAATGTGCCATAGAACAAAACACAGAAATCACGGCTGCCCAAACACATGTTCCTCGGCTACACTTTGATATATAAACTGAACTATGTTTTTAGATTCTGTACAGAAATGACATTCAATCTACCTATTGAACTAAACATCTTCAGACTGTCCTGCAATGTACCATATATGTAAAAGCCAGTAAGGTCACAATAATTGAATCTAAGTAAGTTTACTGAAGGATGCAAAGGGCAAAGAAAAACTTGTTCTCTCTTTCAACCTTTGTATTAATTTTCCTTCAATTCAATTCCATCTAAGTCTGTTGCACTCTAGTTTTACAATTCAATTGGTATTTTTAACCAGGAAGAACATTGCTTAAAAACAACTTATTTGAAAAACTACAAAAAGTAATTCCATAGAGACTTGCCACTTGACTGACACCTGTCATCTCATGATAAATGACTCCATTTTCTGCCTCTCTTGCCTTCTGCCACTCCGGCAATGGTCATTTATCATCATCTCTGTCAGCAATGGAAAGCAGCACTGACAGTGCAAGTCAGCAAACATTTAGCACATGGAACCACGCAACACAGGGAAATTATTATTGTCAGAATAATAATGGTTTAGCATAATTTATTACAGGTCCACCAAATAAGCAAAGGCTAGATGTTATTAGACAGATGGATGGGTAGGCTTGGCAGCCATCCACTGAGACTCAGGCGGTGCTTGATGTGGAAAAGGGAACATCCTCCAAACCAATCAGAAAGCTGGCAGTTCAATTACAAAGAAATAAAGGGACATTCATCATTCAATTAGGCACCTGTCAACCCTCACAAAGGAGAAAACTTCTAACCTGGTACTCCTGGGAGAAGATGCTCAGCAGAGTGGACTGCGATTGACTGGAACAAATAAAAGAAGGACAAAGTTAATTACTGGAGTGCACTGCAAAGAAACAAAAGAGAAGGGAGCTTCAAAGGTAGGCCTGCTGCCCTGTAATCTAACAGAACATGAAAACAAGTGTGGAAAAGTTGTTCCAGATGAACACCTCAGACAAAGGCTTCCTGCTGCTAGGTCAAGGAGAGAGCTTACAAGGGAGGGGAGGAAAATACAGCAAGAGTTTCAAAGCAAATGAGCATATTGTTTGGGTGATTCCTTTTTCAGCTTAAGAACCCACAAAGTCCTATCAGGACAGATAGCCGAGTTAAAAGGGAACCAGCAAAAAGCAAAACAAAGCAAAATTTCCATTAATAATTGATGAAGTTAAATTCCGTCAGCATTTGGAAACATGCTGCTTGTTCATTGGCAACATATTGAAATTCATTTTGTTAGCAGCAAGGGAACCTCTTCAGTAGCTGTCTCATATTCAGGTTAAAAACTTCCCCCTCTGTCAGAAGTAGCATATGGGACCACTGGAACATTCCCACTGAAACTGATGTGCTTTGAAAACAGAAACTTTCACAGCAGGAAGCTGAGATTCCCCGGAGTCGGTCATTTCCAAAACCTGCCATAAGCTTCATTCATCTAAGGCTCCACTCAATGTCAAACACCTGGCAATGAAGCAACCTGGAAAGCATTCTTCCCAAGTGGGAATTTTTCAATCTGAATTGTTAACATTTAGAAATGGGACAAGATTTCTTTTCCCTCTGGAAGGCAATCAATACCACACCACTACTGTTTTCAGTTGTCCTCTGTGGATACATCTACCTCATCACATCCTGAATACAATTAATTACTCCTGATATACTTTCCTACTAGATGCAACTTGAACAAATTATAGTCTCAATACATCGAGTTTTATGATACAGTAAAGCATTATGAATAATTAACATTCTTCCTTTTGTGAACTTCTCTACTAAGGCACAGCATAGGTAGTTCAAAGGTCCAGCAATGTCTAAAGTCTTGCTCTTCTGCCAGATTTCTTGTATGCGAATTTAACACCTGTATCACATCACATGCACATTAAATGCAAATGTTCTCTCCATACTTAAATGGCCCTTCTCCTTGTAATTTTCACACCTCAGAAATACTTATATAAGACAAGGAAGTCTTACTCCCGCTTTCCCAAGCAAAAACTGAGGCACAGAAGGACTACATGGTTTGTTCAGGTTTAAACAGGTGGTATGTCTATGCAGCACAACATAAAAAGTTACCTCTAAACCAACCAGCTGAAGCATCAGGAACAAAGCAACTAGATTAACGCAGTCCTATATAAAGAGCTTACTAGATTGTCTTCTTGATATCTGTGCTTCCAGTATCTTTGCCACAACACTGTACTTTGGGATTGTTTGCCCAGTGCAACATCTGTGTGACAGCAGTAAGCTGAGCCTTGATCTCTGCTATTTTACTCATGAGAACATTCACCCTGAGTACTCACTGACTGCATGTTAAAACTGTAGAAAAATGATACCAACAAACTGACTGATATACGGATTTATGAAATTCATGGATTACAGAAAAATGAACATAGACAAGAATTTAAAGAATTTAAATATTCTTAAATATACATCATTTGACAGGCCACGAGATGTGTACCACAACGCCTCCTCAAAAGGTACACCAGCCACTTATGGCAACCTTCAGCATGTACATGTCATCCTTAGAAGGTGAACAAAGGAAAGAAATTAAGTTTATATACTTACACGGTCTTTACACATATGCAAAGCTAAGGTATTTCAACTTGATTTATTTAAAAAGACCCTGCAGGCTGCAAATAAGCTGGATACATATGGCTGCCTAATGGCTCTCCACGTAACTATTATTATCTGGCAGATTTACATGGTTGTAATGGTAGAACTGAATTTAAGAGAAAAGGTGTGGAAAAAACAAAACAGGAACAGGACAGCATTTAACTGAATTTCTAGTCTGAGTTCTCTCCCACTGACACACCAATTTTTGTATTTTTAGGCTATTCCCAGAACAATTACTTATTGTTCCATTATCCTATTATACCCACTGACAGATCACAAAGAATTAAGACCATTATCCCTCTCTTCACACTCCTGACTCTTGTCCATTTTATTTGTTCCCTTGGTGTCCTTGGATTTTATCATTCTACTTTAGTTTAATCCAACACTCCTCTCCTACGCCTCCAACTGTTCAGATCATTTTGGACTTACCAAGAACACTAAAAAATTCAGTCCAGCAACTGAACAAGTGGGATATATACTGGATTGCAGTACAAAACCACTATGACTGTGACAAATAATTATTTCAACATTCAAAGAATTTCAAGCCTTACTACCAGAAGATCTTTCTCCTTCCCCAGGAGAAGTTGACTTATATCTTCACACTGCTGCTTCCATGTTTCTTCTGGTTGACATAGTTCCCCTCTTAAATACTAAAATCACTCATCTGCCACTCGGCGTTTCCTTGCCGCAACTCCATTGCCAGAACTTCCAGGCAAGACGAAACAGCTCCTCCACACACAGCTGGAGCACCTATTGCAAGATGCCATTGACAGAAAACTGAAAGATCATGGTTTCAGAAAGCACTGAAAAAGACAGTACTGTGTGCTTGGAGAGGGGACAGAAGCCATGAACACGTATTTGCATTGCAAGACAGCAGGATCACAATTGCCAATACTGACAGCAGGGATACTGCCATGTAAGTTACCATTACTTCTACAGGAGCAGCTAAATTCCTAGGGCTCCATCCGTCCTCTGATGCTTCTATACAGGATTTCAAAGCAGCAAATAGGCAGGCAAATTAATATAGCTGAGATACCCAGGAAAACAAACATAACACTGAAAATATCTTTTACTCAACATAACATTTCAGTGCTGCATTATGGCCTCTTACTGAATAAACTTTATAGTAAGCCTCACAGCTTACTGGAAGGCAAGGCATATAGACAAGGTTGTGCTCTATTGATGAGACCAGCTGAAGAGGCAAGGTACAGATCTGCTGATTTTCTGAAACAACCAACCAAAAAACTCCAAACTCATAATTCCAAGTACTATCCAGTTAAAATAATTAATTAATTAACTTCATAGCCATCTGAAGAACTAAATCTCTTTCCCAAGAAAACAAGCAAACTTTCCTCTTAAGATCTGTAGCAGCCACTTTCATGGAAACATTTTCTTCTGCAATTCTAGATGGTAATGGATCTAACTCCCAGAGCTCTGTTTAAAGCAACCAGCCTCGCTCGTCAAATATCCTCTTTTTCTTGTACACCAGCATTCATAATGAACCAATTTACCTTTTGTTACTCTGTGTTGATATTGGCAGCATACTCCCACCTGAATGCCTGATGCACTTTGTGCTCTTGTCAATACATAACTGGATTTAGGTAGAAAACTGTGAAATCTAAAATCTGCTACAAAATGTCAAATTTTTTTATTTAAAAAAATGAAATGTCATTTCTATGTTCCAAATGATATAAAGATATAAAAATCAGCTTATCATTAAAAAAAGTATTACAGATATCAAAGCCCACCCACATTTAGAATGGGATGGCCAAATCAAACCAGAACAAGAGATAAGAGAAATTTTCTCTAAGAACTTAGAGATCAGTCAAGCTAAAAAGACAAATGCAAGTCTGGTACTGGAAAAAGAACATGCCTTTTGGTCATTTAATATGTAAGAGTAAAATTTAGACCATTCTCTTCTAATGAATCCGACAATTTGGTAGAGATGCTATCATCCCTGGAGAGTATTTCAGAAATGTTTTGTTTTGTAATGAGTATTCATATATAAACTAGTAACAGATAACATGCTGGTGCAGATCAGTGCTTCATAACTGAGTTGATATAAAACTCTGGACAAGAAACAGCTAGTAAGGAGGAAAATAATTTAATTGGATCAGATCACCTTCTCAACAAAGCAGGCCTGCAGATCTTGCCAAGATTTGGGGTGCTGTCCAACTTACTATCTGCTGTTTACTACAGCCTCACCAGGAGAAAACCCAAACATGACAACTTCTGCAAATACTATATTATCAGCCCTTGCAAATGATTTATCCTTTAGGGATAAGATAAAACTTAAGACTTTTCTACTTTATTTTCTGAGAGTACTGAAAACATAAAATTTTTGTACAAAACCAAGTTTCTACTTGTTTCATTCATTGTTTCATCCATTCATTTTAAAATGGGTTTCCTTTCCCTCATCTTTAACTCCACACTTTTTGTCTAAAATAGAAAGACAAAAAATTCAGCTTTATATTTCATGTTTTTTAGCACGGAACAAAGGAAGAGCATCTAGAGAGATCTGTTAAAAAAAAGACAAGAGTAAATATGAACTGCAGTATTCAATCCAGAAACTATTCACACAAGTGAAGACAAGCAGGGGAAAAGTAAAGTCCATCACGAGACAAATACGTATTATATATATAGAACAGCCTTTATATTTTTTGTTAAACAAATGATATCTAAAAATAATATTGCTTCATTGCTTCCCTTTCACAAAATGGAACATTCCACCTCATTAAGACGATAAATATATTGGTTAAAAAACTGAGTGTGGGGGCAGGAGCTATATTTCCAAAATTCAGAAGCTTATATGTGAAATCCTGAAGCAGCAGTGTCAAACCTTCTTTTGGAAATGCATATAACACTGCACTTAGCTATTGTAGGAATTCAGGTATGGGGTGAAATAATTTATCTCCTTCCACAGTCTCCAGTGTAAGTATGCAGTGCTAGTCATACCCCTTCATGAAATGTTCTGAAGCAGACAGCAAGAGTCCCTCATTTCTAATAACTGGAAAAGAACTTCCCCTTTCCACGTGTAATAAGCTTTTAAAAATTTTTACTAATGCAATATTGAGCTTTAAAATAAAAGTAAGGGCTAGAATTGCACGGTGCTGCCATGCTGCATTAAGAACCTATGTGAGGAACGAAATACGTATATTTGACAAATTTAAATGACTGGGGGTGGAAGGGGAATCCTCCTCACAGCTATTCTGAAATTCCAGAATGTGTGTCAAACATATTTTTCCTGTTACATTATCAAAGACATGAAAGAAACCCAAACAGTCTTTTAATTCTCATCTTCTGTACTGCAAATGCTTTGGAAAAGTGACTCCTAAATAAGGCAATGTTGCTATACTGCTTATCACATGCTAACCAGTCCTCTCTTATTTCTAAAATACTCTGTCAATAATGGATTTCAAGTATCTGGCAGCATTGGTTCAACTGCATAACACATACACGGGTGCGTAAAGCCTCCGCGCCTTCCCAGAACTGCAGGACGTAGGCTAACAAGCACCGCAGCTACACCTGTAAATCAACTACAGACAGTCTGATGGTGAACTTCCCACCTGAGAGGAGGTGACAACTGGTGGATTCTCAAAACTTCTTCTACACGTCAGGATTGTCAGGACAGGATAAAGGCTTCTTAGTAGTCTCAATGGTTCCACATGAGGATCCAGGAGGGCTCAATAATAACAAAGACCTACCAAAGCCTGAGAACTGCTACGCTTACAGGCATCCAAGCACTGAAGAACATGGAATGAAGGAGGGAGACTCACTGACCTCCAGAACAGTTATGGCTTTAACATCTCTTCTCTGCAGCTTTCAATATTGAAATATTTCCTTTTAATATGCTTGTGGTCATTTCTCTGAATGAAAATTCTCAAAAAGCAGATTATTGTCTCTGTACATATTTGTACTTTATCATTCACAAATCTAACATTGACTTGTCAGAAGTCAGTGATTACCAATTTAACCTAAATCAATATACGTGTGTGTCTATACATATGGGTGTGAGTGCATCAATATACGTCTATACATATGGGTGTGAGTGCATCAATATACGTGTTTAAATCAATATATGAGTTTGAATTGGAGTAACTAAGTGACATAAAAGTACTTAAGTCTTTAGCTACACCACAGTAACTTCTGTAAAGTGGCTATCTTCCAATGTTACAGCTTTCCAGCTATACCAGTTCAAGTCTGGGATACAAAATCAGTTTTATTACCTCAGCATAAGAAGCCTTCCATACAACGAAACATTATCAGTAACTACTACTTTGGGAACTACAAAGCCAATACAGTCCTGTTGGGGAAATACTCCCATTACAAATATATTAATACTATAAAAACTCAATAAATATATATATATGACAAGAAGTACCGGCTGATATGCTCATTTCAGACCTAGTACATCACATTTAAAATCAAGATAAAATTCAAGTGTATCTGGAGAACCATAGTGCTAATCAATTTTGAAATTCTCCAATATCCAGTTCAATAAACTGTACAACAGCTCAACTCAAAAGGTTTAAACACAAATCACTTACTAAAAATTGTCTTTGCATCAAAGTCGATTTCATACCTTTAGTAGGATCAAAAATAAAAACCACAGGTAAAGTGTCCAAGGAAAAAGACATCCTGCATTGCAGGCTTATGCTATCTGATGATAATAAAAAGGTTAAATGCAGGCATGTGCATACAACGTTGCTGTCTATAGCCATAGTTATGAGAATAACTGTATGACAAAGCTCCAAGAAGGCTACTTGAGAAGAGTCATCACTTCTATGACCTTGACATTGGTTGGTCCCACAACTTCTATACAATTTAGTGATGTGGGAGAACAGATGATGGTGCAATACATAGAAATGGCAGCATTTAAAATTCATAGTAGCATAAGGCCATTACTTTTCCCACTGGGCCACTTGAACTTTAATAATGTCTGACCTAGTTGGCCAATAAGTTCTAGCAGCAGACAGAGGAAAATTGCCGGTACTAGATACTGTTTAAATGATTTTTCATTTAGAAAGACTTAGATGTTCCTTTAAGAACAGGGCACCAATTCCTTCTGTAGACACCTCATTTTTTTGGTGTCTGTTGTAACAGCCAATATATTTTAAAACAACTGCAGACTATGAACAATCTGTATCAGGCAGGGAAAAAAAATGCAGAGGTAAATACAAATTATCAATACAGGCAATGATCACAAAATAATGCTAGCTCTTCGTAGAGATGAATTCCACCTTCTTTCACCCACACCACAAAAATCTTTCAACAGCAGTAATACAAGCGTAACTCAAAATATGCCATATTCAAATGAGTACAAAGTATTTCTGATCAAGCTCCCAAAATGAAAAAAGTAGTCAGAATAAAGACACAATTTTTCCATTCACATATATATGCTTAAGATGAGAAGGACAACATTATGCTGTAATAGTGGATAAACATTGGTAGATATTATGGTTAAAAATGGAACTCTGAAAAAACAGAGGAACAGAAGAGTGGTATTTCCAAATGAAAAGAAGTAACTTTTTCGTCGTCTTATGTTATTAAGCAAGTATAGAAAATAGATAGCAATTTGCCCGAGACTGTTCCAGTATTTCTTCTTCCCAGAGTTAAACAGCGCATGCTTGTTGCATGAATGTTTGAAACCTACTGAAACGCCAGACCCACACAGAGAACTTTGTAAGTAAATACTCTTTCACTAATGTCTCAAATAAAGTCTCTTCCATAAAAACATAAAAGTCTTTTGTCAGGTTCAACTCTGAAGCTGAAAAATATTTTCAGATGCAACACAAAATGAAAATACGTTCGTAACATGGGTTTAAAAAATACAGTGTCAGTGCTAAAACATGAAATTAAAACTCTCAAATATTCTGACATCAGGCTTCAATGACTATCGAATCTTTTCATCTTACACATAGTAGAACTTCTCTGGTACCCTTTCATCAGTAGTCAAGGAGTCCATTGATGAAAGAAACTGACAGGAGTCAAATAGGGTTTGCCTCACACATACATCTTGATAATCATAGTAGTTGTCCTCCACATCTCCATCGCCTGGTATTGTCTAAACTTCTCCATTTAACTCTACCCATAAAATTTCTCAGACGATTAAATAAAAGAAGTAAAGCTTGAGACTAACATAAGGAGATGATTTGCTATGTCCTTGTGCTCAACTACTCCATGTTACTTAGCAAGAAGAAAAGTTTACTAATATCCAGGAAAGAATCAGTGAACACACCCCAAAGCAGAGGCACAAAGCAACATAACAGAGACAGCGAAAAAAACCAGACCTCTGCAAATTCCTTGTTTGCACTTAACTGTACATCATCCACACTTTATCACAATTTACTTAAGATTATATAGAAAACAGGTTTGCAAGTTTGAACTCTTTCTCTTAGTACCACAATCTAAATGTTGAACCATTAGACAAAAATGCATGAAAGTTGTGCAAAGAAAGATGTTCCTAGGCTACAACAGCCATGGACCTCAACAAGCAGTTAAGGCAAAGCAGCAACAATTTAAACCAGGGATTTACCCCTCATCGTTCCTATCTGCTCTCTTGATAGGGCCAAGGTCCATACTTTGAAAAAACATTCACTTAGTAGACTATTACTGGAAAGAAATACTTGATTTATTAATTTTGTGTTCATCTTCCTCATTTTGTTTGGATAACCCTATCATGCTACTTCCCCTTTCCCCCAGGAAAAGAATCAGATTACAGAACACCTTGTCAAGAGAAGTTTTTCAGATTCGAATCTTAAATTTCCCAATTGTGTAGAAAGGGGAAAATCATTCTACTTGATACTTTTATTCCTCAAACCTATATTGTCCTGTATATACTAGATGTTTAAATCTAATTTTAGAAAACTATTTTTATGAGTGAATGGCAATTTGAAGCTAATTAGACTGTTCATTTTATGTTAAAAAATTAGCCTGTATGTAAAAAGCATATCTGTGCCAATTTAAAACCAAATAAATCCCCAAACACCCTTAAACAATTTGCTCCTAAAAATATATATAATCAAATTTAGAAAACTATAAATTATATTTAAATTTACTATTTACAAGCAATTAATTATGAATACAGCCAGGTGGCTTTCATTACATAAATTACTGTTAATGACACTTGCCTCATGCTGCTACTGTATTTAGCATTTGCATGCATCACATGTCAAGCACACACACTGTTGCATAGCTATCTCCAGGGTAAAAAGTGAACACCTTAAGTCAAAAAAGCTTCCAGTAATCCAATCAGAATTGTTAATTCATTAAACAAGTCAGGATCTTATTAATGTTTCCCATATGTGACATAATTTAAAGAATTTTAGCTCTGTCAAACATGGATGACACAGAAGAGTAGTTTTAAGTAAATTCCAATTTTGGGAATGATACAGATTTAAGGCAAGAAATTAATCCATTTATAGCTAGTCCCCTTGAGATTTTTAGTCTTAAGCCCTAAACAGTGTTTATCTTTCAAAGGTTATAATTTTAATGCTACTCGTAATTAGGAAACAAAACAAAAGCAAAAAAAAAAAAAAAAAGACTAATTCTTGTCTATTTACCTCACTGACAGTACAGTACTTCGCCTTGTATCTGTAAGGTATTGTACCATATACATGGATAGTCACAAAGTCTATTTTTAGCCCCAGGGGTATAGCTTACTGTGCCATAGAGGGAATAAACTAATTTAATTCCACTACTTACTTCCCATTGGAAAGATGGCAGAAATGCACTAAGAATGAAACCCAGCTGTTCCTTTTTACTAGTGGTCTTACAGCATTCTTTTTTAAAAAGTTATCTACCTACACCTTGCAAGCACTATGAAAGGAACATCTGACAAGAAGTGATCACAATATTATATTATTCCATCCTAAAACTTCTGCAGTCTTCCCTTCCACTCCTACCAACAGGATTTTCCTTTCCCTTCCTCCTCTTTCCAGAAGATTTATTTTCTGGTGTTCTTCACACTGTTCTGAAAATCCATACAATGACTATATGCTTTGCTTCTTGCAGTGCTGCAGAAAAAGCTGGGATTCCAGGAGCACTCTTATTCCATGCACTGACCGAACAGAATCATCTGCAACGTAAACAGTCAACAGGTTCACCATATAGCATAACCTTCATTAAGCACCAAAATTTGACCAATCTTAATAGACTGGGCCTGGAGGCCTTGGTAAATAAACATGGAAGTCAAAGCAGAAGGAAAACTAGTTCGATATCAATCATTTGTTCTCTGTTAGAATAAACCGAAGGTGACCTCAACATGCATCAGGTCATACGGCGTGACTCACTGACACTTCTTGAAATTCTGGGAGTTGTCAAAAACACAATAAACATACACATTGCTGTCTTTAAATTGAGCACATAAGAACTAGACTTTGCAAAAAAAAAAAAAAATCCATGAGAAGGGGATAACTAAACTTCACTAGAATGCAGTGAAATTTGACTGTTAACGTCCTTCAGGCAGCTTTCAAAAAGCCCTCACACAAAACATCGCAACCCTATCCTCTCCCATTTTAAAGTCTTTATATATTATATAGCACATCAGAAAACACAGGAAATTGGGAAGATGGAGAAAAAATATTCTGAACTGGACTGTTTACATTTCTGCATGTTAGTCAGTAGCTAACAACGTCCCTGATACATTCTTATAAAATAGTGTGCATGCTTATAAAAGTCAAAGGGTCATTCTCACACAAGTCAAAGAATTACCCCTTCACTTTCAACTAAAGGGTATCTCAACATGTTTCCCAGTCAAAAACAGCGATTTCAAGACCTACTTTACAGAAACCAAAAGATTTAGATTGAAGAAGTGGGCTAAGCCATAAATTAACATTAATTTGGGGTGCATATCCTTTGTTTTCAAAATTCTCCTTTTAAGTAAAAGTTTCTTCTACCAACTTTCATTTAGAAGTAATTTCTCCTTCCCCACAACAGTAAAGCTTTAAGGCCAAAAACAGAAAAAATGACATGAGTGTAATTTTTAGCACAGCAGATCTGCAAATAGTTTTTTCTCTCAGTACCCCGAAGTATTTTGTTAACGCACCACTTCACACTAAACCAACTGCAAAGAAATCTTTAACTTAAAGTTTTGGCTGATCATATGTAATCTGTTACCTGGATTAAAAAAAAAAGGCAGAAGTCCTCTCTTGCCACCTAATCACCATATCAATGACACATGCCACAACAGAGAAGCACTAGTTTATTTGATTGATCATGGTAGATAAACTCCAAATAACAGAGAAATTAACAAATGCTTGACATTTGCTCAACATCCATTATTCTGACACTGCTTTCAGGATTTCAAAGCCTGGGAGTATGCTTAATCAACATTCATATTCCCTAGTGAGCTACAGGCACCATATTGCGCCCCGCCTTAGTACTGATGAAAACTGCATATTGGCCATTTCCAAAATGTACTGGGACTCCACACAGGGCCCCTTCTCTCCCTTGTTCCTGTTCTGCAGTTTTCTTTTAAACACTTCCAAGACAAAAGCATCTGCCAGTTTTTCTCTCTGGGGATGTATGCAAAATGAACTTAACAGTTTTAAGGCAGGAGAAAACCTCACATCTAAATTCATTCATAGGACAGAAAAGGGCCTAAGAGGCCTCTCTAGGGAGAAAAACCTGCTGAAATTTTCCCCGACAACAGTGGGAGCTTTATAAAATCTAAGTCCAGACAATTTCCAATTCAAATGCCCAGCACAGCATGACCTTTGTCAGATCTATGAGCCCTAGATGCACCCACTATTTTTTTATTCTAACCAGCACAGACATTAGACAGGGCACTACTGCTAAGCAGGAGGTTGAATATTTGCATGCTCTTCTATTGTGAAAATGTAACAGTGACAGCACTGTGTCGAATTCTTTTCCCCCTAGAACTTTAACTCCATAGGAGAGGCATAGCTGACAGATGACTCTCCCAACATCTGTGTTATGTACACCGCACAGCTGAGGAACCTTGGATCACTGTCACGGCTTCTCGGAGATGACCTACACCTTTCTTATATCTACCCATGATCAAAAAAGCAAAATAAAAATTTGAAAACGCCGTTTTCAAAATGAAAAGTAAATATGGCAAGAAAGATTAACATAATTTAGTCATTAAGCTGTTCACATAGCAGCTCACCATATGTTGTATAAATGTCCTATACAAAATAATTTATCAGACCTGACATGTTGCACATCATATTGTATTATTTAATATGCTTACTAAAATTTCATGGATCAAGCGCCACTTCTGAAAGCACACAGAAAGCCCTAGAAAATATTTCTTCATCTTCTATGATTTATTTTGATTACCTTTTACAGCTACATGATAAAGTGGAACTTGCAAAATTATGAGGTTAAGGTTTACAGAGCTATTGTTTCATATACTAAAATATAACAAATGGCTCCATGTCTATATACTATTTTACTTGCATTTAATATTCAGAAGCATATTAAACTAAGCACATTGCTTTCCACTGCATATTTTAACAATTTTAACCGGTTATTTCAGTGAACATCCTGATCCACTAATGTAAAGTTCCACTGAGAGAGAGAGAGAGAGAGAGATATATATCTCCTTGATGAAAAGACTAGTGAGCTGAGAACTACAAAATAAGCTAAAGCAAACAATTAACATATGATACATGCTGACCATCCCAAACCTGTCTACATAGAAATATATTAATTTCTACACAGTAGCTGTAACATTTGAGTAATATTCTAAATTACTGAGATTTAAAAATGTTAAAACGGCAAGCATCTACTCCCAAATACATGGACAAAATTCTCTACCCAGAAATCTCAAAACCACAAAGATGATAATGTATAAGAAAGAACACCTCTCACTGGTGAGATCTGTGTCTAAATATTAAACAGTAAATTAAAACAAAAACTGTAAGCAGAAAGCTTATGGATAATAGTTGTTGGGTAACTAATGGGATTTGCTTGAGAAAAAACCCTCCACACTTAGAAGATATACCAAACAGATATATATAGCTAAGAAAATATTTAGACTGAAACCATGCATTTACTCCATAAATGACCATTTTCCTTTTTCTCTCTCAGATCACTGATGTCAAAGGAACACAATACAAATGAGATAAAAAAAAATGTAGTCTGACTTCTCTTTTTGATCAATAATTAAATTCTCCTGTTTCTAATAATAGGACAAAGAAAAACATATTCCTGTGTCAGGTAACTCCTTGCAATGAGGTCACTAAACACTGTATTTAGAATGGAACTTGCTTGGCCTATTGGACTAGCTGCCAACTGGTCAAAGCAAATCCTCCTTTTTAAGCTCCATAACAACCAGAAATCTAGCTTATCAGTTATTTTTACCTTTTTATATTTTGTGTATCCAAGATAATACGCTTGTCTAGGATGACACATTGCTCAGCTGTGTTGAAAACTGAAGGACAGCTGCATTGACAACATGCATTTTATATTAGTGCTGGAAATGGCTATATTCAATAGCCTTTTCATCTGTAGGAACCTACATTCACTCTCTGGCTATTAGTTATCGTACTTTTCACCAATTGTAGCCTCATAATACGTATTTCCATTCCACAGAAGTTCAATAAACCAGCATCTATACTGGACTGATAAGAAGTTCTGCCATCTCCTAGCCAGGCACAAATGGGAATAGAGATATGTGGTGTCCTTATTTGCTGTATGGGTCCTCAATGACACCTACGGATGTCATCTATCTGGATTTTTGTAAAGCCTTTGACACGGTCCCCCACAACATCCTTCTCTCTAAATTGGAGAGCCATGGATTTGATGGGTAGACCGTTCGGTGGATAAGATATTGGTTAGATGGTCGCAGCCAAAGGGTAGTGGTCAACGGCTCAATGGCCGGATGGAGACCAGTGATGAGTGGAGTCCCTCAGGGGTCCGTACTGGGACCAGTGCTGTTCAATATATTCATCAATGACATGGACAGCGACATCGAGTGTACCCTCAGCAAGTTTGCAGAT
>Ga0065711_1027427_pt1 | contig 49626 bp, 38 predicted proteins | sample Hoacrofraction12_FD_59098 | JGI IMG/M metagenome (GOLD analysis project Ga0065711, IMG submission 59098) | Hoatzin crop microbial communities from Cojedes, Venezuela - Epithelial fraction 12 v2 (version 2) | ecosystem: Host-associated > Birds > Digestive system > Esophagus > Crop | place... | reverse complement strand
AAATGTAGTTTTTAATTGTTTAGGTTAAAAAAAAAAAAAAAAAAAACAAAATCCAAACAAATAAAAACCCCACCAAAACTTGCTAGAAGCTAGTGCTAGCATAGGTAGCACTAGTTTCTTGTGGAGATCTCATGCAGGCAACAGACTCCAAATATTTGCTCCCCAGTTTTGTGCTGCTTAGTACTAATAACTTCAGTGAGTTAAAGCTTTCTTTGAAAAGCCAATGTAGTTTAAAGCTTCTAACTGGAAGATATGCTTACCTTGACATAACTTAATGCTTTAACTTACAAGCTGTCACTTCAAAAAAGTTACCTTCTAAAACTGAAAGGCAGATTAGTTTTATGCATTCAGGTGATACTTCTAAACCTATGAGCATGCATAAGCCGCATACTAGTTTTTATAGATTTTATCTTAATGTAGAGATTCCATCATAAGCTAAGAAAAAATCATATTAAAATGTCAACTCAAGCAATTCTTGTTTGGACAAACTAAGTCTTATTGATGCTGACTGGCTGACATGAAGACTTCCACTTCACAGTTCTGGTTTCACTTGTCGTTTAGATATTCAAGGTGAGTCTCTAGCCCTGAATCTCTGCAATAGAACAGTCAAAAACTTTGGTGCTTCCACTATTGCCCTGTGCATTTTTTCGATCTCTCACCAGCACAAAGTGGTTTCAAGTACAAGGACTGACTTTGCAAGTGAAAGGTAAGATGTTCTTTTTTTGGTGGTTGTTTTTATACCTAAACAAGACAAAAAAGGATGAGGAAGTAGACCAAACTCTGCCTTCTTTACATTGAAAAGATCTTGATAAAGATTTCTGTACTTGATTGCTTCATTTGAATTTTTAATTTGATTTTTTTTCTGCTTTCTTCTCTGATTATTTGTTCTTTTGCTCTTGACTTCATTTAATTTACAATTTTTATCTCATTTACCTTGGGTCTTTTTCCTGTTAGCTTTTCCCTAGTATGTGTTCTCACAAGCAGGACCAACTCTTAAATATTTCTGCTTCTGTGACACTTTATCTAGCATTTTTCAACAACAGTCTGTTTTAATGACTGCAGCTGCCTGAGGTCTTCCCAGTTTTGCTCTGCTGGTCACAGGATGAATGGCACATATCTTTTACTATTGCTATCGTGTCTCTTTGTAGCTTTGTAGATGCTAGATGTCTTTTTCACATATATCTGAGAGTGGAACTTAACACTTGAATTTACTGGAGTATGGTCCTGTATCGCAGACTCAATTTCTGCCTGCTTTTGCAAAATCTATATTCGTCACACAATTTGTTATAAAATAGTAAGACAGCTTAGGTCCCCCTGCAGCTGTTACAAAAAAACTTGAAACATCATCAGCATATATTCTCCAAGCTCTTTACATCTCTGATTTTCCTGAATATTTCCACAGATGTTACTCTTTTACACACGGACCAGCACAGATCAGCAAATACAGGTGGTAATTGCAATTGTAGACTGAGAAAATACATGGGGTTCTGAATTGTGCAGCTGAAGGTCTGTCACAGAAAATGTCTATTGGAAGCAGCAGGGTCTGAGTATATATCTACCTTTTCACCAGCAATTCTGCATGGATTGTCCTTTCTGTAGGCGTGTCCTGGTCTGTTCAATGTCTTATTTCAAGGGGGCTCAGGCATCGCTGGCCTGCCTTTTGCCCATGCCCTGTATCTGGTAGCCTTCTTACCTGGTGGCTGCTTGAGTGCATTCAGTTTGCCAGATAAATTGTTCTGAGGGCTGTAGCCTGGTCTTAACTGATGCCTTTATAGGAGATCCACAATCTCTTTTTCATCATTTTGGGTTTGTGACACAGGTGAATTTGCTGGAAAGCTGTGGGCAGCCACAAGAGGCTGAATTTACCTGCATACATGTGTGTATAGATACATATATATAAAAATAAACATACACATGCTCATTGGGAAGTACACAGAAGGTACTGTGCATGAATGTAAGTGATAGAGGTGTCAGGGGAGGAGAAAGGACACAACATATGGCCCCTTGCTGTCACTAGGTGAGATAAATTACTAAAATAGTGTGTAAAACGGCTTTTTTTTTCTTTTTTTTTTTTTTAATGTTAAACTAGTGCTTCCAGCCCCAACAGTTAGCTGTCATGGATCTCAGGAAACTTTGTACTCTTTGTACTCTTGGGGAATAGATAATGTATCTGCAGTAGTTTCAGTTGTCATTCTATTTCAGACATACCCTCGTGTAGAAAATGGCAAGATTGTGGTAGCAAAGTCAGACACCGAGAACAGGCCATACCTTCTGGGTACATACGTATTGACAAAAGTCCTCAAGGTAACTGATTCTGTGGTTAACTAAAACAGGTGAAAATCTAGCCACACCTTGTGGGTACTTGAGTGATAACTGCCTGATGGTGCATGTCAAGTTGAAAGGACTTTCTAGAGCTATTCACCTCCTGCTGAGAGAAAAAGGTGCTTCTGCATGTGCTTAACATCAAAGCTAGGAAGTTCTCTTTAAACAGAGACAGGTTGCAAACATACATTTGCTTTACATTACTGAGACAGACAAGATCATGTGATGGAGTTTCCTCCGATGTTAAGCGTATGGGTTCCTTAGGTCTGTATTCTGTGGGAATACTTAGCTTGATGATTATTGATGTCTTAAGCAAAACCTCTAAAAACCAAAAATCAGAGCCAACACCCCCTCTCAATACCTCTACTGAAGGAAAAACAAACAAACCCAAACCCTTCATGTATATATGCATTTTGTTTCACCAGTTTCAACCGGTATTGAAGAATAGCTGCATTTCCATGAGGAAATCTCCATCTATATATCTATGACAAGAGCTGTTATGCATAATTTTTAATTGACTTGTCTATCTTGTTTGCAGTGAATTGTATATAAAGATAAAAATAAATAAATCGCCCATCTCTCTTGTCCTTCCACTCCAAAGAATCTTGTTAATTGCCGTGATCTCTTCTCTTTCCATGATCCCTGTTATTCTCAGAGAATTATGTCAGCTGTCTTTGAGATTGTTATTCTGTCAGTCTTTAAGTTCTCTGCTATTTAGCTGGTCTGTTGTTAGAAATTGTATTTAGAAACTCCTGGAATACCATTTTTACCAGGCTTCAGAGAGACTTTCTTGCCTAGAGTAGCCTTACAAAGTGATGTTCAGGATACATAGAGACAGGATTTACACTTCTGCAAGAATATTCTTTTCCCTATATGTTATGCAATATGGAAATACCTTTTTTATGTGTTTCTGAGCGGAAGTAACTTGGCAGTAAGAGCGCTGGATCCAGTGCTATGGTTATCAGCATGGTTAGATCAGTTGTGATCTAGACATACAAATAGGTAAGATCCCTTTAGGACTTTACACGAAATTAAAATTCCGATCTGGAATTATGTAATTGTATTTAACCAGTGATTAAGTGCCTTTCCAGACCAGGACGCTGCTAAGCATAGGTGGGTGCCTCATTAGTTCTGTTCAAGGTGTGATTAGGTGTGCTAAAGGTGTGATTACTGTCTGCTCATGAAATCTTAACATCGCAGAATCTGTAATGAGATGTAATTAGATCACAGTTAAACTTACGATGAATATTTTTTTTCCCCCTGTTATAAGCTTTTAGCTTTTTATTCTATTTCTCTCTAAGAAGTTCAAATATAGTGTTGCTTTCAGTCACTTCTGAAAAGGTATTCCACCAGAAAATACTTATTCATTGCTAGATATTTCTTCTTTGTTGCTTAGCTGGTGCATTATTTATGATTTTATTACTGTTTCCTTACTTCTATTGTATTTGCTGTAGTTTTAATTAATACATTAGCTTGCAACCAGTACCTCTTGTTGTGTTTCTAGCTAAATTATCTTCCAGTAGAAATATTTTTTCCAGATGTTGGCAGTGTACCATGATCAGATAACCTCTAATACTTTTTTTTCAGTGAACTAATTAAGCTATGCTTAAGTCTTTTATTAGAAAACATTGTAACAGTGGAGCAGGAAGAAAAGGGTGAAAGGCTTCTCACATGATTCAAAGAGCTTTGAATTAACACAAGGGGAAGGGGGGGAAGAGAATAATATAAAAGAAATGGATTTTGTAATTTACTTTGACTATGAAACTACTCTTGCCGTAAACTACTTGCAGATTTTTGAGTTTGAGTTAAGAAGCCATACCATGAGGGCATGAAAAATACTTGAGTACGGGAGTGGAGCTTACCTGGGAGGGAGTCTGCCAGTTTAGAGTCATGTTTTCCAGAACGTCAGTTGTTCTTTTAGCATTTTTCTGAAACCTTTCCAATTTTGCTGTTGGACATATTAATTCCACATTTCTGAAACCTGCTATATATCTCTTATGTTTTCCATGTGTTTTACAAAGTTGCCATTATACACAAAGATGTAATTTGTATGTGGGCATGGTATGTATTTGAACCATAAACTCTGCAGTATTTATTTCTACTATTAGAGTAGAGCAAATGCATTAAGACGAGACAGCTTTAAGCCACTTCAAACCACTAAGGCATACCATATATAGTGAGTAGCTGTGTTGATCCATTGAACCTTGATTTAATATAAAATGTCTTAACTCATCCAGAGTATTTTAAATCCAGGAGATAAATTATCTTTCTCGTGTGGGTTTTCTCATAATTTTCCTCACATCTATGCATATCCATAGTCCTGGGTAGCACTCCCTCTTTGGACCACTTATTTATGATGTGCAAGAGACTGTTTTCAATTTTTTACTCCACTTCTAGTGAGGAGATCTTTTCAATTTACCTCTTTATCTGAGAACAGAAATAGAATGTTTCAGGCAGTTTTCTTGTTACATGATTTGAGAGGCATCCGTAGGTAAGTAAATTCAGTTCATTTCTGATTTCATTTCCTGCAAGTGCTTGGGCTCCTGTTTCAGCAACCTACCTCTGTACCTTTAAGTGACTTTGGTTTATTTGGGTTTACAGAATCACAGAATGGTAGGGGTTGGAAGGGACCTCTGTGGGTCATCTGGTCCAACACTCCTGCCGAAGCAGGGTCACGTACAGCAGGCTGCACAGGACCTTGTCCAGGCGAAAGTATTTTTCATTTGGATCTCTCAGCCCTCTTCACTGTGTGCCTAACTCACAGTAATAGCTCTATTTGTATCCGCGGAGTCTGTCATCAGGTTAAGTATCACTTTCAAGCATGATGGACTATAAATTAGATAGTGTAGCTGGTGACTGAATTTTTGTAGACCTATGTGAATGAGGAGACACCCACGTGTAGCTAACGAAAATTCAACTTCAGTCTTCATAGAGAATTTAAAGGATTGGAATTGGTGGCTTCAAGCTCAATGTCTTCGTGGATTTTAAATGACAAATACCATATACCCTTCTTAAGATAGAGTACTGTTTTAATCTCTCATCCTTTGGTTTTCCTCGCATATCATATCAGTTCTTCTCAGCTTGGATACGGGACGTGCATAAAATTTATCATAGACTACTGGTGGGACGTGTTCCTAACTAGTCAGTGATAGTAATTACTTGTTTATCTATACATTGTTGGAGAGGAGGAAGTTCATTGATGAAAGAGTGAAAGTTTGTTACATTACAGTTTTTTGATCAGTTATGTCTTCCATATCTAAACAAACAGTTGATTCTGGGATACTGTGCAAGAATCGGTGGGCTAGACAGTGAGAAAGTGAGAAGAAGCCTAGCTCCATTTTTTAAAAATAGCTAGCCCAAGTGTCTGGAAAGGTGGAATCTCCAGTCTTAAAGACACTATTGTGCCTTCTTGTGTTAATCTTTTGATTTAAAACAATAAACTATGAATAATTCTGAGGTCATGAAACATAATATAGGATGCTTCCCTTCCAGTTGTCTGTCCTAACTTTTTGGGCTATAAATTTATGGTGTCTTGTGTATTTTCTTGAGTATAATGAAGATTTAGTTCTTTTGCTTCCTAGACAATTTCTCTAATCACTTTCTGAGAAGTGGCAGTAACTATGCTCATCTTCACAGTAGCGATTAAAAGAGAGAGAACTGCCTGCTCCCCCCACCCGATGACTTCAGTGTGTCTTTTTTCAGCACAGGATTCTGGATTTCGGTTAGCATACGTGTATCAATTCTGACTGAGATAATTAGACTGTAGAGTAATGAAAGCTGAGCCACAGATGTTGCCAGGCATTTTATATTGTATATTCATTGTTAGACTCAGCCTGATTTGCAGACTTTGGAGCACCATTCTGAGTTGCTTGATGGTCTGGTTTTACAGTAAACTCTTGCTGATATGAAGTTGCTTTTTTGCCAGGAAAAATCGTTCTCCATTCCAGGTGACCCTTGCTATTTCAGTTGAAAAATATCTTTAAAATGTCTTTGTTGGTAGGAGGCACAGATTTTTAACTGTGCAGAGGAGTTGGTACACAGCGTATGTGATTTCCATCACTAGTGTGTGAACAAGAGATGTGTGGGAGTGCATGTCTAGAAACAGCTCTTTTGGAGTATGAGCAATCCTAGATTGACTTGGTTCAGTCATGATGCCTCATATTGACTCTTCCCAATCCACTGGATAGGATAATGGTGCATAAATATGGTTTTGAACTCCTAGATAGGATTTTTCTTCTGGTAGCACTTGGTTGTCTAAGTATGGGGTCAGGAGTCTGAGTGGAATTTTTCAGTGATCAAACTCACTCGAAAACATATGTCTTGGTGATTTTTATTTTTTTTGTGTGTGTGAAATGGTAGAAAAATGTAGGCTTGTTCTTGCAGTTCTTTTTCCAGTGGAAGTCCAAAATTCCAGATGAGTTTTGTTTACAATGTAGAACAAACTGTTTCCTTATTATCTCTTTGCTGTTATTCTCATAATCAGTATGTTTGTTGTAGTTGAAACTATTTCTTTCTAAGATCTGAAAGCCTGTTAATCAGAAAAGCCATTGAAGTGACGAATACAGAATATCTGCTGTAGCAGATATAATAAGATATATTAGAAGGAGTAGGAGGGAAGTAAATTGTGTGTGTGGAATAAAGTATTAGCTGTGAAGTTTTTGCTTACATCTGAAATAAGATATTTTAAATGTCTCTTGTTTAGAAGTAGGGTTTATGGTATGTCAGGAGAAAAGAATTAATATGATAGAGTTCACAAATAATATAGGGTCAATTTTATGATGTTTTGGTAAATGGGACTTTATATAAATAAAAAAAATCAACATGAATCTTAGCATCAGTTCTTGCTGCTTTGTCCCTGAGTGACAGGCTCTTGTTGTCCGTCCCTGTCATTTTGCCCAGAAGGTTGCACCTACTTAGGACTAACTGACAAGCTGTGGCATATCTGTTTTCGTGAGGTCCTTCTGAGGGAGGCACATAGCGTTCTCAGTATGCTCGATCAGCCGTCCTCTGCAAATCACACGCCCTGGAAACACTGGATGGGAGAAGGCTGAACTGGACATAAAGGATCCAGCATGAAGACTGCTTGCAAAGAATGTAAATGAACCTGAGGGGCAAAAGTGTTTCTGCAAGTTAGATTTAAACAGTCTGTAAAGGAAAATACTATTTAGCTGGGTCTCTTTTCATTCTGCAACAAAGGTGATGCAGAGGATCCAACCACAGTGGGTTTACAATAACTGTAATTTTGGATGATACGTGTGCTATGTATCAGGCAAGATTACAAAGAATCTGATGTATGCCTGAAGCCTAACAGACTTACAAACATAGAAAACTGATAACTGCTAGAAGGATCCCAAATTCAAGGAGATGTTAGAATTCCAGCACAATACCCTGGACACCAAGGTAATCTGCACCAGATTTTAAAAGATTATTTGTAGATTGCTTGGGGGGAAAAAAAACTCTTCGCACTTTTCTCTTGGATCTTGCTCTGTCACTCTCTATAACCCTGAGTTTCAAGGTTGATGTGAACGCTTGATCTCTTAGACCATATTATGTAGATGATCACTATTCTCGTACTGATCGACATACCTCACTAATATGGCACAACAGCTAACAGGATGCAGTGCACCTGCTCCCTTGAGGTGCCTAACCGGCTGAAGTGAGGAAGTTGCCAAAAAGTCTGAAAATAATTTGATGAAATTGTTATATGGTTTTTCCTCCTCATAGTCTCCTGAAATAAGATACTAAAGCCAGAGGGAACTATGGATTTTGTCAGAAGTGCAGAGAGAAAGAAGAGACTCTGTTTTAGTATTTCGTAGTTGAATGGATTATGGGGCAGGGCAGGTGAGGTGCAAAGGAGCTTAATTTTTGTTCTTTTTCTTTGTGTACATGCTAGTACTTTTAGTAATCAAGCTGCTTTGGTTCCCATTACATAGTTTCCCGTATGTGTCTGCTGGGGAGGGGGGAAGGGGGGGTGGAATCAAAGGGGGAAAAAAATGCATTAATGTCAACTTTGAATTCCTGAAATTTTGTTTCGAATTCTTTAAAAAGAATGTCAGGTTAACACTGTTTCTAATCTATGGGCAAAGTACAATTTTATAAGAAAAATGTCATGTAAATATGTAAAGGAGAGAAGGCAACAAATCAGTCTAGAATTTAAACAAGACTCAAATCCTCAATTTCTTGGTGGCCTCTGCTCCCCTTTGCACAGTTCCCAGCTGGTCATGCTTGGTTATACCTAGATTCTCTTTACTTTTGTGATCTCCTTTGTTTCATTAACTCAGTATAGTGATTATCTATGATACATTGTTAATATGCAAGGTAGTCTGTTATGAGTTATTCTGGTGGGACAGGTCTCTGAAAGCAAACTTCTCTTTGCCTTACCTTTAAGCTTCCATCTCCAGCTTCCACTCAAGTTACTTCTGTCTCACGTGTAAATTCCATTAATTTCAAAAAGAATCATTAGTTTATTATTTCAGTGAAAGTTATTTTTATGTCAGTGTTTTTAGTGGAAAATAAATCAATTACTTCTCTTACTTTCAGATGGGTACCTTTAAGGCACATGATGGTGAATATTTTTTAGAACCTCTCATGAAGGCGGATGGAGGTGAACATGAAGATGAGCATAACAAACCACATCTTATATACAGGCATGAAGAACTTAAGTATCAGAAATCACACAAACCTTGTGAAGTTTCAGGTACAGTGATACTTTAAATTTCAATGTGACTTTTTCAAATGTCAAATGTTTTAAAAAAAATAAATTTAATTTTCATAAACAATATTTATCTCCAGATTGTTCTAATAGAACACACACACTTCTGTTATGTAGGCTTGACAGCCATTTCTTTTTTTCTGCCAGTGGCTAATTCAAATGTAGGACAAAATGGGCAATTAAAAACATCACGATATTGCAAGAACTTCTCTGTGGGTCTGCTTTTACACCTATGTTGTCTCATATGTAAACATTTAAAGAGTAGAACTACAGGAGTTGTTGCTTGTATTCACAAAAGATAATGAATTTATAACAGTTAATATAGGACATCTGTCTTCCTCAATTATGGAAGTATCTAATATTAGGCATTAATGTAGATTTTTCTCATAAGTATTTTAAATAATTTATTCATACAATATATTCATAATATTTAGTTTTATTTAAAATAAAGTGTGGTAATTTACAAGCATACTATTAGGATATGTGGCAAGTGAATGATTGTACTTTCATAGCTTCACAGTATATAGGTTAATCATTAAGCAAAGTAACTTAAGAGTGAGAACGTATGCAGTGAAAGTGACTATGAAAGACAAAAGAAGCTTTATTAATACCCTGAAGCGGTGAGTAGGAAGCACTGTGCTATAATATGATTTTTGGTGGGACGTAAGACTTAGGCATCGCATGCATTGTCATAGTCAGAAAATAATGTGATGCAAGAAAGGCGCCTTCAGCTACCATCAAAGTACAAAAACTAGACAAAAGAGCAGGATTAGAAAGTATTTATTTGCAATTTAAAGTGTCAATAGACTCATTCTGAGCACTGAGATACCATCTGCTTTGGGGTAAGATGGTGTAGAAGTCTTTGAAGACCCTGCCTCCGCAATGTACTACTTAGTCTTTACTATTATACTAGTGGCATTTAAAAAATATTTTTCATTGTGTTGGAAGCATGTTTTTTTTAAGCCTAGTGATGTAATAAATTCTTTTCTGTTGCTATTGGTAGAAGCATATGAGCCTCATATGAGCTGCAAACAAAATACAAATGGGTGGTGATTCATACAGAAGAAAGAAGCTTATAGTTGGTTCTGCTTGGCGTTTAGAAACATGTCCTCTAGTTAAAATTCTATACCTTTCATGAGATTGAAATCTGCATTCATGCATTTTGAAGGTACTTGAACTTCAGGAATGTTTAAGCAAGGCTGAGTGTATAAATACGACTATCTGAAGAAAAGGAAAATAATAAAGTTTCAACTTTATTTTCCTAAGGAGTATCTGTCCTGATGTTTGAAAACATAAATTGCAAAAATGGTGTGGCTTGGGGAGCCCAGAAGTGGACACAGTACTCCAGATAGGGCCTTACTAGGGCAGAATAGAGCGGGAGGAGAACCTCCCTCGACCTGCTGGCCACACTCTGCTTATTGCACTCCAGGATCCCATTGGCCTTCTTGGCAACAAGGGCACACTGCTGGCTTGTGGTCAACATGCCATCGACCAGCTGCTTCCCAGCAGGTCAGCCCCACGCCTGTACTGGTGCATGGGGTTATTCCTCCCCAGGTGCAGGACCCTGCACTTGCCCTTGTTGAACTTCATGAGGTTCCTCTGTGCCCAGCTCTCCAACCTGTCCAGGTCTTGCTGAATGGCAGCACAGCCTTCTGGTTTATCAGCCACTTCTCAATGTTTGGTGCCATCAGCAAACTTGCTGAGGGTACCCTCTGTCCCTTCATCCAGGTCGCTGATGAAGAAGTTGAACAAGACTGGGCTGAGTACTGACCCCTGGGGGACACCACTAGTTACAGGCCTCCAACTAGACTCTGCCCTACTGATGACAACCCTCTGAGCTCTGCCAATCCACCTTACTGTCCACTCATCCAGCCCACGCTTCCTGAGCTTCCCTATGAGGATGTTATGGGAGACAGTGTCAAAAGCCTTGCTGAAGTCAAGGTAGACAACATTCACTGCTCTCCTCTCATCTACCCAGCCAGTCATGCCATCATAGAAGGCTATGAGATTGGTCAAGTATGATTTCCCTTTGGTGAATCCATGTTAACTACTCTTGATAACCTTCTTTTCCTCCACTTGCTTAATGATGCCATCCAGAATGACCTGTCCCTTTCCAGGGATGGAGGTGAGGCTGACTGACTGGCCTGTAGTTCTCTGGGTCCTCCTTCTTGCCCTTACTGAAGACTGGAGTGACATTGGCTTTCTTCCAGTCCTCAGGCACTTCTCCTGTTCTCCAGGACCTTTCAAAGATGATGGAGAGTGGCTCAGCAATGACATCTGCCAGCTCACCCAGCACTTGTGGGTGCATTCCATTGGGGCCCATGGATTTGTGGGCGTCCAGTTTGCTTAAATGACCTCTCACACAATCCTCCTCATCCAAGGTCTTGCTTTCGCCAGGCTTCCTCTCTTACCCCCAGGGACTGGGATTCCTGAGGGCCAGCCTTAGCAGTAAAGACTGAGGCAAAGAAGGTATTCATTAACTCCATGTTCTCTGTATCCTCCTTCACGAGGGTACCCACCTCATTCAGCACCAGGCCCACGTTTTCTCTAGTCTTTCGTTTGCTGCTGATGTACTTGAAGTCCTTCTTGTTGACTTCTACATCCCTTGCCAAATTTAATTCCAGATGGACCTTAGTCTTCCTCATTGCATCCCTGCATATTCTGCCAATGTCTCTATATTCCTCTCAAGTGTCCTGTGCCTCTTTCCATGTTGCATAGACCTTTCTCTTCCCTTTGACTTTTGCTAGAAGCTCCTTGCTCATCCACGCAGGTCTCCTGCCTCCTTCGCTTGACTTCTTACTAATGGGGATGCACAAATCCTGAGCATGGAGGAAGTGATGCTTGAATATTAACCAGCTCCTTTGGACCCCCCTACCTTCTAGAGCCCTAGCCCATGGGATTCCTCCAAGTAGCTCCTTGAAGAGGCCAAAGTTGTCTCTCCTGAAGTCCAAAGTTGTGATCCTACTTACTGCTTTGCCTCCTACATGCATCTCATGATCACTGTAACCAAATTGCCCCCAACCTTCACATCCTCAACCAGTCCGTCCTTTGTTTGTCAGCACAAGGTCCAGCAGCACACCTCTCCTTGTTGGCTTCTCCCTGACCTGTATTGAAAAGTTAACATTGGTGCTGTGCAGGAACCTCCTGGACGATGTGGGCCTAGCTGTGTTGTCTTTCCAGCAGATATGAGGGTGGCTGAAGTCTCCCATGAGAACTAGGGTCTGTGATTGTGAGGCTACTTTTAAGTTGTCTGTAGAAGGCTTCATTGACTTCCTCTTCCTGGTCAGGTCGCCGGCAGTAAACACCTATGGCAGTGTCACCCATATTAGCCTCTCCCTTAATTCTTACCCATAAGCTCTTGACTCATTCTTTGTCCACCCCCAGGCAGAGCTTGATACATTTCCGTTGCTCCTTCACATAAAGAGCAACTTGCAGGCCTGTCTTTCGTAAAAAGTACATAGCCACCTATGACAGCATTCCAGTCATACAAGCTGTCCTAGCTCGTCTCTGTAATTGCAATGAGATCATGGTCCTGCAACCACACACAGATCTCTAATTCTTCCTCTTTATTCCCCATGCTGCATGCATTGGTGTAGAGGCATTTCAGAGAGGTAATCGAGCATGCAGGTTTCCCTGGAGTGGTGCAAAAAGATCCACCATAGCCACTTACGCCCTTAAGATGGTTGGCCTTCTGGCTGTCAGCTTGGGAGGCAGCTAAAGAACAGTTGTTGCTGCTGTGGTTGGCCTGGCTTATTCCCCAGTTGGGTGCGATGGCATGAGCGTTGACACTTTGGACCCCGCCCCCCAAGTCCTTCAGTTTAAAGCCTGCCACATTTTTTTTTTTTTTTAAAGTCAAGCAAGTGTTGTTATTCCTGATTCTTTTTTTGATGATGAATAATATGTACTGAACCAAAATAGAGATCTTTCAGTTTGTGTGGTTTGTTTATTTTTCTATGTTGCGTATGAGAATTCTGTTAATATAAGCAACCTAGTGTGAGAAAAGGGCTCTAGGCATTAAGAATATGGTCTATTTCATTTATTGGAGCAACTGCAAAAGATTGTGAGCCAGGGATCACTGTTATTTTGGGGGACTGAAGTTACAGAAATGTTCGTGGAGAAAAACCCTGTGTTGTTATATTTCTGTCCTTATAAAGAAGTGATTTGTCTCCTTTAATGCTAGCCTTGCCTCATTGTGCCCATCCTCCCTTTGAGGAGGAACAGAGTATATCTAGCAATACTTGTGATCATGAGAGTTTCTCTAGTAATTGAACCTTGACAGACGATATGAAGAGGCATAGCATTCAGTGCATCTTTTTAGTTTGAAATTGGACCATGATAATTACTTCTAAAATTGTCTAACTAATCTTTTCCTCACTTGACTAGTTTCTTCTAAACTAACTTGCTCATAAAAAAAAACCAACAAAATTTGAAACCCTGTTACAAGCCTTACTCAAGTCAGGATAGGACATCTGCTGTATTTTCTCTATCCGTAAGTCCTGTTTGCTTAACACAGGAAAGCTCATCTGAGTTTGCCATAATATGTTTTTGAAGAATACGGTAGCTATTATTCATCCACTTGTTGATTTTTGGTGTTAATAAACAAAATTAATGTGATTTGTTGTGGTATTGAATTCATCTTGGCTGGTCCAGAAATTCAGACCATCTTGAAACTCCCATTTTAGATATGAATGCTGCTTCCCATTTTGCCAGTACTCTGAAATCTCAGACACCTTCTATGACTTAGTAAAGATAATGTGCATATGAGATTGCACTGAAGAAAACTGGCTGAAGCATCGAACTCAGTCAATCTGAACACATCTAATATACATAGCTACTCACAAACAAGTTCCTTTTCAAAGCCAGCCCCCAAATTCTCCCCTTGTTATTATTGTTAGTAGTTTTTGCAATTATTTTAGCTATATTTTGTGACTTTTAGACAATTACTCAGCAAACTTTAAGGTGCTTGCTGCTGTCCCTCTGCGGTTGTTTTCTGTCTGTATTGTGCCCTAATTTTAAACAGGACAGACTATTGATCTGTCAAAAGTGGCTTAAGGCTTATGGATGAAGGCTCTTCCCTGGAAACATGGAAGGTGTAGATTTAAATCTTCTCAAGTTCAGAGTGGCCGGGTTGGGATCTCTTGAGTTCTTGAGTCAGTGCTATAGTCACTAAGTCATTAGAATAAAAGGATTAGGAGACATAACCTTTGGCAACTACTTTTTGAGAGGAAATCTAGCTTTCAGAAAGACAGTGGCGTTTTGTTCTGAAGGGGCTGAAGTGTCTAGTTAGGTGCTTAAGTTCTGGAAAGTAGTGAGAATTCAGATATGCTTCTCAGTTAAGTGTTTTTATGTGGGCTATTGCTAAGATGAATCCCTGATCAATGCATGGATTTTATGTATGGGGCATCAGAAGCCTCCGGTGGCTGGACTATACAGCATAACTGGAAGTATTACAGTACTTAGTTTGGAGGTATCTGAATTGGTTCTATATTTCCTTTAGAACCTGATCCTACATAATGAATATTAGCAAAGCTGTCGAAGAAGTCACTGAAGGCTTTTGGTGCGTACTTGCTTATGAAGTAAACTCCATATTTATATAAATGTTATATAAATGAAAAAGTCAATAGGGACTTGAATCTGGGACTCGAGGCTAGCCTTTGTTGGTGTCAAAGGTTTGTGTGTGAAAATATGTATTTTGTTTAATTAGCTTGCTTCCTTTGAGCACTTCCAGCATGCCTGTTTGGATTATACTGCATTCTAGTAACTGTATAATACTGCTATCTCCTAATAAATTTTTAGCAATGAATCCATATATGATAGAACTATATGATAATGAGCAAGACATTTAATTTGATGTTCCTATTACAGCCTTCCATGTTAATGTATTTTTTTTAATTCTTGCACTGATACTCTTGGAAATAAGATCATAAATAGAAGTTTGCTTTGTCTATTTTGGGCAGCCTTTTGCCTGTGTCTCTTTAAATTTAGAAACAGTGAATCTCTTTTACTTTACAGAAAAAGAGTTGAAGAAGAGCACTTTACTGCATCCAACCTTCAGCAGTTTAAATGAAGAGAGCAATGTTTTACAGAAGTCTCTCAGTTCAGAATATGCTTTAAATAACCTATCTGTAGAGGATGGTGGCAATTCACATTCCAGGAAAAAACGTTTTCTTTCCTATCCAAGATATGTAGAAGTGATGGTTACAGCTGACACCAAAATGGTTCGTCATCATGGGCAGAATTTACAGCACTACATACTAACGCTGATGTCAATAGTAAGTAAACTTCAGTTCATAAATATTAGCAATTTCAGTTATTTCTGTTCTGTTGATGTTCTCTTCTGTAACTTCCCTGTCTTCTGGTTTGAATTCTGTATTAAAAGAAAGAGATTCGATAAATATAAAAAAAAAGTGGGGCCAAAACTTCAGATTATGGATCTTTTCAGTTTAATGCAGTAAGGTGTGTAGGTGAAATGCGGTGACCTGTTTCCTGACCTGCTGTTGCATTAGAAGAATTCTTAAGCTTCACTGAGTTAAACATGGATTATTTACAGCAGACAGAGGTTAAAAGGCATTGTGAAAAAATGCTTGGTTATAGTAATCCTAGTTTTTCAAGTAATTTCAAATTAATATGGGTCAGACTTTGAGTTGGCATCATTTAGTTGAGCTCTTTCTATGGTGAATTCATTCTTGAACCCAAAGCCACTTCTTATATCGAAGCAAGATCTAGTACAATAAGCACTGTAAAATCGACAGATTCACTATGACATCTGTTGAACCATTTTTTTAGGAAAAAGCATGCTAAAATATTCTGTTTAGTAATTATTTCTGGATTTCTGTCCTTCAGTCTATTCAAGAAGCTTAATATATATCATAGAATGATATGGGTTGGAAGGGACTTGATAGATCATCTAGTTCCAGTCCCCCTACCATGGGCAGGGACACCTTTCACTAGACCAGGTTGCTCAAAGCCCCATCCAGCCTTGCCTTGAATGTTTACAGGGAGGGGACATCCCCAGCTTCTCTGCGCAACCTGTTTCAGTGCCTCACCACCGTCGGAGTAAAGAATTTCTTTCTGATAACTAATCTAAATCTACCCTCTTTTACCTTAAATCCATTACCCCTTGTCCTATCACTACATGCCCTTGTAAAAAGTCCCTCCCCAGCTTTCTTGCAGGCCCCTTCAGGTACTGAAGAGGTCTCCCAGAGCCTTCTCTTCTTCAGGCTGAACAGCCTCAACTGTCTCTGCCTTTCCTCACAGGAGGGGTGTTCCCATCCCTCCGATCATTTTTGTGGCCCTCCTCTGGACCCGCTCCAACAGCTCCATGTCTTTGTGTGCTGAGGGCTCCAGAGCTGGACACAGGAGTCCAGATGGGGTCTCTTCATGTGAAACTGCATCTGACTTTGGTCTTGCAAATTAAGACACCTACATATAGGTATATATGAAGATACCTGCTTTAAATTGTAGAGACTTATTCAATTGCTCAGTTATAGAGATCTATTTTTCAATGAACAGAATAGCTCTCTAGTTTCCACTGGGATTGATTAGTTTGCTTCATAGAAGTGTCTGGTGTCGCTGAAGATGCTATAGGACATCTGACTTGGCATCAGCTGCTGCTTCACAAAGGTGTGAAAGCCTCCTGTAGACCATGTGTTGTATCTGCCAGTTCTGTGTAGGTGTCTGATAACCTATACATCTGAAGTGACACTGGATAATGTGTAGCTAGGCAACTGAACTGAGTTCTGCTCACTCCAATATCTAGATCTCCAGCTGATGGCAGTAGAGGTGCTGTCACCTATTACACAGATATAGGCACATAAATTTAGAGGTTGGAATTTTCTTTAATTGGCTTATAAGAAAAATAATGAAATTTCAAGGGAGATTAGCATACTTTAATTTGATAAAGTCTTCTGAATTTTTCTACTGGCAGTAGTGTGAAGGTTTGAAAGATCATGTATTACCAAAAAAAATTCATATTGAAAGGTGGATTTTTTCTTTAACTTATAGTACAGACTTAATTTGGAAATTTTAGGAACAACTGATCCCAAAGATGGCATTTTTCGTAAAATTGGTTTTTTTAATACAGAGCTGTAGTAAGAACCAAAATGAAGTGGTGAAAACATTTTAAAATGATGTAAGCTGTTTTTTACAAAACTTTACAATAAAAGTTGCATTTAATCTTACTGTATAATTTTCAGGAGGTGGTTTGTGACTATAGCTAATGTAATTCCAGATGTTCTTTAAAAAAAAAGTTGTTCCTGCACCTGTAGGTGTTGTACCCTCAACCACTCTTCCTTACAGTGCAATGTTTTCTTATGTGTTTTTACTTACATGATTGGACTTCTACTAGATAAACAGGATATGTGTTGTACAATTGCTGCTAAAGAGAGTCTATATGAACTGTTTGAAGATCTAGCATTTAACATATACACGTATGAGTGAAAGAAGACCAGTTCTTTGCTAAAAAGCTTGCGATTTATTTCTTGCACTTACATATCTATACTGTAAAACTAGGGCTTAGGGCTGTTATTGCTGGCTTTGGGGTAATGGCGTACAATAAAGCACTACATCTTTAATGTGATGTTAGTATCTTTATGTACTGTGGTATTCAGTACGGTGTATAGCTGGCATCTTCTGGAAGCTGTTATTCCATATGTACATCTGCTACTTCTGAAGATAATCTTGAAACAAAAGTTTAAGACTATTTCTAGAAATGTATAGCTCTTTTATAAATACAATTTTTAAAAAAAAAAATATAAAATCAGGTCTTAATTCTGAGAGATTTTCTGGACAATACAGTTAACTTCCTCCCTCCTCCTGCAGGAATACATATCCCAGCTCATATCCCTTCTTGAATCATTTCAGCAATGTCATGGAATCATGGAATAATTAAAGTTGTAAGGGACCTTTGGAAGTTATCTGGACAACCTCTACTCGCATATATATTGCTTTGTCAAACAAATCAAATAATGCATATGAAGATATAGTCTTCATTCCCTTGTTTACTCTTCCTTTTCCTTCCCCATAATAGTTGTTTTTCAGTAAGCTAGTAATAGATGTGAAGAATAGGAAAACAAATGACTACCACTCTTTGCTATGTAATCAGTATTAGAATTCATCAGTATGCAGGTGGGTCATTTCTTGATCCGCAGCATACTGGTGTTTTGAAATAGAACCATTATTAGTCTTATTTCATTACCCATAAAGGGAAGAAATGAAACTATTAAATTTTATTCTTTCTGCCATTATACAGATAACTTTGATTATTAAATTTAACTGGTACTTGTGTCTGGTCAAGTAACTTCTCCTGTGACAGGAAATTGTCAGGATGCGGGCATTGTAAATGAATCAAGCATTATACTCTTATAATCATTTTGAGACTTCTGAGGATATTCAGTTTTGTCTTGGGTTTTAAAGAAACCTAAAATGTTTAAGCATATAAATGTCGTTAAATTTTATTGAGACTTAGACATCTAGCTCTCAGAAGAACCTTTGAAAACCTGGCCCATTTTTCTTTTACTTTTTCTTTTTTTTAGCATCAACAAAGCCACCAAAGTAAACTTGCTGCCATAGGATACTGCTTTATGAGTGGAAAATAAGAACTGAAATACACTGCTAAATATTTTTAGGGTTTGAACTGTCTTGTCACTCATCCAATTCACCCTGAAAAGGCTTAACTCTCAGCATGCAAGTAATCCCATTGAACTGAAACTGGAATGCGTTTTCTCATTTCTTTATAATTGCATAAACCTTGGCAAGATGTGTATTCACAGTATTTACACTATGTCTTGGAAATACTTACTAGTTCTGATTGTAATATGTATTTAAAAGTGCAAGGAATACTTTTGCCAAAGGACTTTATCAAAACTTTTATATTGAAATGCAACAGGGGCATTACTTAATGTGAAATGAGAAATCAAATAAAGAAATCTGTGATTGCTTAAATCACAGTGGTTTTTTTTTTTGTTCCTCCAAGCGTTGCATCAGCAGAGCCAGCAGTAGGTACTGCCTTAATAGATTCAGTAGCTGGAGGAGTCTATCTTAGGAAAGTTATGTTGTGACAATTTGAAGTCCATAGCATGAAGGCTTGATCTTAGCAACTGAAATAATTCATTGAGACACTGAAGTTTACTGTAAAAGCTTATGTTGTTACTTTGGCAGCAAAAAATTACTTGCTCTGTTCGTAGTCTGCTTGCAGCAAGAACTTTATGATCTTGCCTTTCTGGAAAGAAAACTTGACATGTAAAACTACCTGTGGTAGGGCTGTGTTGGCCAGCTCGGATGGTGAACTTGGCTGACGGCGTAGTCATGTGAGTGCTAGAGTTGGAGCATGGGAGGGGGGCAGCCATGCATTCAAGGAGAGGATTGAGACAGCATCAATTTAGATCACTTAACTTGTAGCAAGACTGTGGAATCATAAAATGGCATTATATAATAATAAAATAGTGCCATTATAAAATGGTATTAAAAGCTGATATTTTTAATTTTCATCAAGACAGGTTCCTAACTTGGACTGCACATAAATGGCTTTGACTCTCCATTGTTTTGTTCTTTGTGCAGTCTTTGAGATCTGTGCAAAACAAGCTGCCATCGACGTAACTTGAAATAGTTACTGTTGTTTTAGTAATGTTTTGTGGCTACTTTAATTTACCAAGATGTAAAATGTAAGGCAGTGACTAACAAGTCTTAACAGTAAAAATTTTTCTAGTTGTAGTCTTGTTTATACCTTGTTTATTTTGTCATTCTGACAACTAATCATCAGTATTGATCGTGCAATATTTTCTATATGGAGGGATCCCATGCATCAGTGCGATGCCCCCATCATTAAAAAGCAGCCAAATGATTTTGTCCTAGTATATGGGATGAATTTAAAGAATATTTTTGTATTTTCTTTGCAGTTCGTGCCATACAACTGTTATCAGTCTGTCTTTCCATAGCACTGTGGGAAAATATAGATTAATACTAGCATTCAAGAATATTTTGACACTACTGATTCTGCCACATAGCCATCGTTTAAAAATAGGCAGTAGACTTGAATAATTTATAGTTTAATAATTTCATCTGTATGAATAGCATCTGAAAGGTAAGAAGTAATTTTAAATTCAAAATTGAGTGATGAGTAATATACTCCTTGCATCTACTACTTAGGCTACTAAGCTTGTATTTTACCCCTTTTTCACTCAGATCAGTGTATTGCTACTAGTGCTGCAGGAATGTTCAGTGCTTTTTATCTCTCACTCAGTGAAAGCTGGAGAGCCAGCACAAAGACATTTGTTTCTTGCTAAAGCTCTATACCTTACTGTGTTTTTTCTTCTGTATATATAAAACCACATAATCTTGTGCACTTCAACATGGTTAAAATGAAAATGAGTATTTGATTATACACCAATGAATATACATAGCTGGAAACAATTATTTTCAAAGTATCATTCATGCAAAATTCTCTGAGCCAGACTTGTTGCTTGTCTTGACATATGGATATCTATATGGGTGTTAAAAAAAATCCTAGTGTTTTTTAAATTGTGACTGCCTTTGTATTCCATCTCCAGGATTCCTGTATATTAAATGCTGTAATACCTCATACCTCACTACATCTTGAGGTCCACCAGTTAATGCAGAGGTATTAGAGCCAGCAGTGTGCCCAGGTGGCCAAGAAGGCCAACGGCATTTTGGCTTGTATCAGGAATAGTGTGGCCAGCAGGAGGTGATCGTGCACCTGTACTTGGCACTGGTGAGGCCGCACCTCGAGTACTGTGTTCAGTTTTGGGCCCCTCACTACAAGAAAGACATTGAGATGCTGAAGCGTGTCCAAAGAGCAATGAAACTGGTGGAGGGCCTAGAACACAAGTCTTATGAGGAGCAGCTGAGGAGCAGCTGAGGGAACTGGGGTTGTTTAGCCTGTAGAAAAGGAGGCTGAGGGGAGACCTTATTGCTCTGTACAACTACCTGAAAGGAAGTTGCAATGAGATTAGTGTAGGTCTCTACCCAAGTAACAAGTGATAAGACAAGAGGAAATGGCCTCCAGTTGCACCAGGGGAAGTTTAGATTGGGTATTAAGGAAAACTTCTTCACTGAAAGGGTTATTAAGCATTGGAACAGGCTGCCCGGGGAGGTGGTTGAGTCACCATTCCTGGAGATATTTAAAAGAAGTGTAAGTGTGGCACTTAGGGACATGATTTAGTGGTGGACTTGGCAGTGTTAGGTTTATGGTTGGACTCGATGATCTTAAAGGTCTCTTCCAACCTAAAGGAGTCTATGATTCTATGAAATTTTGCAGTATGTAGGCAGGCACATACTTGCCCATCTTTACACTTCACTGCTGTTAGTGCTATTTACTACTGTTGCTACCTAGGTCGTGGTGGTCATTGTTGTTAATTAGGTATTTAATGATTAGACTAGTACTTGCCTCTATAACTTTCTCCTTAGTAGTACAGGATTCAAGGTCTGTCCTTACGGTGAAGCCTTGGTACTGTTTAATTATGACAAAGGCCTTGTTATAAGCTACCTGGGACTCGCCTCATGTAGAAGGAGACATTTTAGCAAGCAACACTCATATCTCTGAGTAGCTTCTGATGGCTAGAGAAGCCTGGCTATGATTGTGCCTTGTGAACCGATCTTTTCACAGAATCACAGAATGTTCGGGGTTGGAAGGGACCTCTGTGGGTCATCTAGTCCAACTGCCCTGCTGAAGCAGGGTCAGCTACAGCAAGCTGCACAGGACCGTGTCCAGGCAGTTTTTGAGTAGCTCCAGACAAGAAGACTCCACAACCTCCCTGGGCAGCCTGTTCCAGGGCTCTGTCACCCTCAGAGGGAAGAAGCTCTTCCTCATGTTCAGACAGAACTTCCTGTGCCTCAGTTTGTGCCCGTTGCCCCTTGTTCTGTCGCTGGGCACCACTGAAAAGTTTGGCTTTTTCAGATAGTCTCTTTCAGGTACTGAAAGGAAGGATGCTTTGACATCTGAGCTGTACATGCTGGCATTTGGTGTGATCCAGTTATAGCCTTGGTGTGTATTTTCCACAAAAGCCTGTAGGTGATGGTGACTAAACCATGGTTTACTGAGTTATTGTAATGTTAAAAGGATATCTCTGCAACCACCTCAGTCCTAAGTTAGGGATAAGACAGAGCACAGGCATTTCTGGCAGGGTGACTCAGCCTTTAAAAGGAATGTATTCCTTCTTTTTGCCTCCACTTGAGCACAATAGGGAGTCATCTGGAAACTGTACTTTGTTAACTCAGTGGGTGGTAGATTGAAAAGGACTTAAATGAGGGGATAGGAGATGACCTAAAACTCATAGGGGTTAAAAAGGTAACTCTGAGGTGTGTAGGTATACTCGTGCAAGTTTGCATGAGAAGTCAGCTGGCATTAGGTTCCATTGGTGAAAGCACAGGTTTGTACAGAAATATGGATGGAACCGAGTAGGAGAAACACCAGCAGGAATAACATAGCTCTTTGTCGTTCTCTCAGTGAAGCAATAAATGCTGTGATAACTTCTTCGTCTCATGACTTCAGACAAGTCTGAGGTCTTGTGAATATATGACAGAATCGGGATATGACAGTAGAAAAGGTGAAGAAGATGTCTCCCAGATCCTAGATATCTTGCATCCTTTCAGCACTACAGTGCTGAAAAGAGATTGTTGGAGCCTGCAAAAGACAAGTGAGCTAAGAAGCGATACCGTGTTTTTCAAAGGATACGAATGTTTGTATTGTCCTGGTACCATGGTTGTGTGTAACAGACTAGAGGAAATAATAAGAGGTCTTGTGATACAACATTTAGGAAAACAGAGCTGAAGAAGTCCAATTCAATTTGGATATATCATTTACTTATTTTCCAGCCTCTGGATACACTTGCTTGTTTACTAGCCCCTTTTCTAAATAGGGCATTTGGCTAGAATTCACATTCCCAGTTTTAATGGACAGTTACAACAGGGTTATCAATAGAAACTAAACTTTGTTGTGACCGAGTTGCTTCTAGTAACCTGGGAGCTACAGCTGTGGTGATGACAAGTTCTGACTTATCTTTGAGGATTTCGTGAAAATGAAAGCTATGATCCTTCCACTGAAGGGTAACTAGATTGATTTATGTATATATATATATTTTTTTTTTCCCTTTGTTGCTGTGTGATCTGAAGTGTTCTGTGGTCTGGATGCTGGTTTTAAGAGTCTGAAAAATTTTCTGAAACAAATTTCCCTTTGTCTTGGCTGTTATCTCCTACTTCTGTGAAGCCTGGATTTAGATCACTGTAAAGCAAGTAGATCTGGAAAATGTAAAGAAATGATGTATTCTGTCAAATTCTTATCCCATTTCATCATCGTTTTTCATGAATGCTTCTAATAAGAGAGCACTGAAAGAGGTATCCTTAGAATACAGGAGCAGGAAGTACTTACTGCTTTACTTTTTTTCACTAAAAATAAGAATCTCGTATTCCAGATCTTTGGTAGTTCCCTACATTGAACTATCATTTCAAGTCTCAGTTGATGATTTTAGCCTCTACAGTTCCCTAGGTAAATCTTCAAGTTTGGTTTGTGGTTTTCAAGTCTCAGGATTTTTCTCTTCACACATGTGTTCAGCCAGCCTTTCTCCTACCTGTGTACAGCCTGTGTTCTACCCTTGTAGAATGGAACAAATCCTGTATTGGTTTTTATCCACTGTGTTGAGTGTCACTACCTCAGATGACCTGCGTGCTCTTTACTTGACAGCCAGTGAAATGCAGCTGTTCCCCGAACTTCAGAGCTTTCTGTTCCAAAACAAGAGTAATTAACTGGACTGATTTACAAGTTAATATAAAGATGTTTCTGACTAGTCGTGTGGCCTTCTATGATGGAGCGACTGCATCAGTGGACAAAGGAAGAGCTATGAGTGTTGTCTATCTGGACTTCTGTAAGGCCTTTCGTGTGGTCCCCCACAACATTCTGGCCACTAAATTGGAGAAATATGGGTTTGATGGGTGGGCTGTTAGATGAATAAGAAATTGGCTGGATTGCCACATCTAAAGAGCTATAGCCAATGGCTCAATGTCCAAGTGGGAACCGGTAATGAATTGTGTCCCACATGGGTCTGAACTGAGATCAGTACTATTTGATATCTTCATCAGTGACATAGACCGTGGGATTGAGTGCACCCTCAGCAAATTTACAGATGACATGAAGCTGAGGGATTCAGTTGATTCTCTTGAAGGAAGGGATGCTGCCCAGAGGGACCTTGACAGGCTTGAGGAGTGGGCCCATGTGAACATTATGAAGTTCAACAGGACAAAGTGCAAGGTCTTGCAGCTGAGTTGGGCCAATCCCCAGTATCAACACAAACTGGGAGATGAATGGAATGAGAGCAGCCCTATTGAGAAGGACTTGGGGGTACTGGAGTACTGCATACAGCTCTGGGGTCCACAGTACAAGACAAACATGGACCTGTTAAAATGGGTCCAAAGAAAGGCCACAAAAATGATCAGAGGGATGGAACATCTCTCCTATGAGGAAAGACTGAGAGAGTTTGGAGAAAAGAAGGCTCCAGGGATGATTTATTGTGGCCTTTTGCTATATGAAGAGGACTCAAGATGGAGAGAGACTTTTTACTAAGGCTTATAGTTGACAGGACATGGGGTAACAGTTTTAAACTGGAAGAGGGTAGGTTTAGATTGGATATAAGGAAGAAATTTTTTATGATGTGGGTGGTTAGACACTGGAACAAGTTGCCCAGAGAAGTTATGAGTGTGCCCCATCCTTGGAAGAGCTGAAGGTCAGGTTAGACAGGGCTTTGAGCAACCTGATCTAGTGAAAGATATCCCTACCCAAGGGGAGGGTTGGACTAGATGGTCTTAAACAGTCTCTTCCAACCCAAACCATTCTAGGGTTCTGTTTACCGTATTTCTATAGCAGTGCCTGCTTCAGCATTATCATCTAAATGTGAAACAGTCTGGCTTTGTTACCTGTTCCGTAGAAGATCTTTCTGTTGACGCTGTATGCATGCAATCTTCTTATAGGAGTTTATGCTCTAACAAAGTCTCTGTTTTAAGTGGCTGTTATATCAGCTTAGTTGGTGGGAGAGTTGGACTACTGGACAAGTATCTTCACATTAAAAGCCAAAGATCCTCGCATCTCTCCTTTCAGATTCCTCTCTGACATGGTTTTAGAATGCCATATGAACCTATCTTCTGTTTCCTCTTCGCTAAAGAGAAATGAAACTTGAAATAGTTGAGCTGGAATGAATCTCCCCTAGTGTCATACATCTGACAATTAGACATCTTGTCTTCCCCCATAGTAAGGGGATGAAGAAAGGAATTATCTTACTGTCTTGTATGAAAATACATATATCTAAATATGTGTCTTGAGATAGGCATGTCTACACAGCAGTTCATCCTTTCTCCTTCTTCATTGACCCTGGAAGGAATTTAGACAGCTATCTTACTGTCAGTTACATGAGCTGACATGAATGTGATAATTGTGTTATTTGAAAATGACAATTTATTCAGGATCATACCTTGACTGTTTGTGAGATTTCATGAGGAGGATAAATATCCAGAAATATCCTCTCTAGGTTTATCAAAGTGGATCTCAAACTATAAGAACACATTATGAGCTTGATAGTTTGTGGTAATTTAAAAGTAGTTTTGATAGTAGGAAAATGGTGGTCTATTCCATTCAAATTTAGATAATACCTTCTGTCTATATAGTGCTTGAGCCTTTACAGGCACCTGTTCTTTGATAAAAGTATTCTGAATATGTGTATGCCTAATTCAGCTCTTCAGTGAGTGTTTGAGAGATCTTCCTTATACCCACCTTGGAATAACTGGACATCTGCTGGTTGGTAGCCAAGAATGGAGTCCGTATGGAAGGAAGCAGACAATAGCTGTCCTGCTTTTAAGTGTGTTCTCCACATGGATTCCAAAATTCAGGCTCCTTCCCTGCCCTTATCAAATCCTCTGTTTCCAGCTTGTGTGTCAATGAAAGAATGAAGGACAACACTGCACATTGTGCTCTCTCCAGTTTAGAGAGAGGGAGGGTGTGAGTCAGTGGGAACCAGAGCTCTGTCAGTTCCAGCTTTTAGCAGAATTAGTCAGTCTCGGGTACGTATGATTCATATGCAGCAAGTCTGTGATTTCACAAGCAATCTAAGCTGGTTCAAGTGTAGGCTGCTTTTGAAAGAAATCTGTCCTGCACCTTTCCCTTTGTCAGCACCTGTGTCAGAGGGGTTGCACCAGGAAAGAGATCGTGCTGATCAATATAACATGATACAAAAAAGAAAAAAAATTATGTTGTTTTGCAGCTGGATCTGTTCCTTGTTCCCGTTGCTTTTGTAGTGTTACAGCCTTAGCACGAGCCAAAAGGGAGGAAAGGCAATACTGCTGTGTCTGGTGGCAACTCTTGTTTAGATAAGGCTGTCATTGAAGAAATGCTTTAAGCCAAACTGTAGAATCCATATGGATGGAACGTCTGAAGTTGTTATTGAAAATGAATAAATTTCTTTACTGCTTTTATGAAGAATAACTTTCAAAGTGGTTCAGTTTGGTGTATGGAATTGACTCATGGTTTTTACTATCTGGCTGCAAGATTATATATAAAAATGCTTATTTGGTATGTAAATATGAATTTTATGAATGAGGAAAGAAACCTTTGTATGTGTTACATTTTTTCAGTACAGGTTTACAACTCAGTCCAGCTTCCATTAAAAGCAAGGGCAAAAACTTACTGGCTCAAAGTTGCTTTCTAAAACCCTCTAGTGTTTTAGGTGTTGATTCTACAAATCATCTGCATAAACCAGCTTGTGTCTGACAGTCACAGTGACGTTACTTTTGTTCTTTGTCAATAAACTACAGGTTTTACAATGTATAATAAGCATACTTTTTAGTCTAGCATTTCAACACTGTGTCAAAGTGTTTGGAAATGAATATAAAATTATAGCTATTTGGAAACTAAAACCTGCATTTTTTTGTATTTAAGACGACTATCCTAAACTAGTTACTCTTTACGTGGAGATTGGTGTTGGAAAGCAGCATGTGTGCATATTCTAATCTTTTTGTGTATAGTAAACATGAGCTATTTTGGAGTAGCATCTTGGTTGAAAAACTGGGCAACTATTCTGGGTTTGTCACCATATCCTTGGGTAGAAAGGTACAGAGTGATGCACGAGACATCTGTTGTGTAGCAGCTTGTTTTCCTTTGATAACTTGTTTGCATGACAAAAAGAGATAGGGTTTATCAGATGAGTTTAATATTCTAATCTTCTGACTTTCTTCTCTTTAGGTCGCAGCAATCTATAAAGATTCAAGTATTGGAAATCTTATAAATATAGTTATTGTAAAGTTAATTGTAATTCACAATGAACAGGTAGGAAAAATAAATATTAAAAATATTTCTTTCTAATGGAAGAAATAAAATACATGGATTTGCATTGTAATTCCAAACTTTAAGATAATTCAGTTTTAAATAGAAAATATTTTCTTTAACTATAAGATTTTGTTTTAACATAGGACACTGAATGTCAAATGTGAGATTAACTGCAGAGCCTTTGTTTAATGCCTGTATTTCCCCGCCTTTCTATTAGCCCTTCTTGTTGACCTAAATGGACATAAATCATATACTATATGAAAGCTTATGGCATAACTACCTTAAGTGTGGCTATACATGTGTAAACATGACAGGGAAATGACAGCTTTTACAAAGTTTTGATGGAGGGTTTTCAACTCTAGCAGCTGTAGTATTTTAAGAAGTATACACTTTTCAAATACATGTCTTTATCATAAATGTCTTGTCACTCTTTTTTTAGTATTTAACACGTGGTTCATGCACATATATGTTGATTTAAAATAGTATATTCTCATGACAGATGACTTGTAGCTAAATAAAGATCTGATCCTACAAACAAATCTGTTTGAGTGAACTCTTATGTGGAGTCCTGCTGACTTCCTTTCCATGCACAGTCATTGTTTTGCAGATTAGGGGCACAAATGACAAAGTAATGAGTGCAAGTACATGAATATTAAAGCACTTGTGTATGTGGTTGTTTTTTTTTTTTTGGCCATTTCTTGCTTAGGAAGGACCAGCTATCACTTTTAATGCAGCTACCACTCTTCGTAGTTTTTGCTTATGGCAGCAAGCACAAAACACTTTGGATGATGCTCACCCTTCTCATCATGATACTGCTGTTCTTATCACTAGGTACAGTATCTAAAATAGCCATACTTACTCAGCGAGGGGAGACAAATGCTTCAGTTTATTTTTACATCATAGTTTTTTAACGGTTCCACTGACATTATTAATTGATAATTGGAGTGAATAAAGACTATCTTGCATTTCCCAAACCAGTGATTATCAATACATGAGCAGTTACCCTGATAGTGCTGTGTTGGTGGCTAACCCTCTGAGGAACTTTTAGTTAAAGATGATGGAAGTCCCTCAGACCTGAAACTGTTATAAGTAAACAAAATCTTTAACCATTGTACATATACGTGATAGCGATGGGGTGTTGTGCATAAATGAATCAGCTGATGGATGCAGTGATGGTCAGCTCCTGATAGCCCAGGGGTAATTAGACAAAAAAGCATACAAAAGGAAAACATTTAGATATTAGTGTATATTATTCCTGTACACCTGTCACCTCAGTGAAGGTTCTGATGTTCATTCACTGAAATGCAGTTTCTCTTTTGGTGTTCCTTCTCATTATTTTTTTTCCCCCAGTACTCAAGTTGGACACACTCCGGCACTTCAAACTGTTTGATATTTGTCCTGAATTTTACGTTGTTGTTTTGGCAGATGGCCCACTACATAAGGTAGTCTCAAGTATACTGCGATCTGCACATTTTTCAGCAACATTTCACGCTTGATCTACCTTCTGCATTGTAGAGAAATCCTATAGTATATGAATTTTTATTCTTTGCGAGCTAGATAGAAAGCAATACTGTGAGCTTCATCTGGTGAATTTAAATTACTTCTTTCACTAGAATGCAAATTGTTTGAAGGGACTGTAAGATTAGAAATTGAGAATCAGATTTGCAATTGTTGTAATTAATATAGCAACAGTGAAATACTTTTAAAATGTTCTTTTTATTTGCTGTAATGATTTAATATAAATTTTTTCCTTCAAGGGAAGATATCTGCAGAGCTAGAGAGAAGTGTGATACTCTTGGTGAGTTATTGTTTTTTAATCAGTATGATTTTATAATAGAAAAATCTATAAGCAAACTTCACTATAGGGAGAAAAATCAATTAGGAATAATTCAGAATACCAATGCAAAATTTGTCACACGGACAAAAAAAGAAATCAGCTTCTCAATGCTGTTCTGCCCTGGCATATACTTTGGTGCCAGGTGGTTGTTTGTTTTGTGTAAATTTGCTGCATAGTTGAGGCATGGCTTTTAACTAAGCCATAGTATTCATTTATAGAGTCACTCCGTCTACATGAAAATTCATTCTGTTAAGCTTTTATATAAGGACTCAATTTTGCAGGTTTAGCAGAGCTAGGTACAATGTGTGACCCACTACGCAGCTGTTCTATAAGTGAAGAAAATGGATTGAGTGCTGCTTTTACTATAGCGCATGAGCTTGGACATGTGTAAGTACCTATTTCCCTGCAGGTAAATTTTTAAAATTTCCTTTCCAATATGACCAGTTTCCAGTGATGGGCTCTATGTTTCTAAGAAGTCTGCTACATCCTTTTAGAAGAGTCATTTTTGCCCCTCGCAGTGTGAGCCAGCTCTGCCCATCACCTAGAGGTAGAGAAGTAGTGAATTTTATAACCTGGTTGGTATCCTGAATTATGGGAAATACTGGCCATACAGCTGTATTCTGTCCTTTTGTCATATGAACTGGTTGGGCCACTGGGACAGATATATGTGCAACGTGGTCCTGTTAACTCCAACTGCATTCTAGCCCTGATAGGAATTTACCTTTAAGAAAAGACAATTGTTAATGTAACGCAGAAATATTCTTCCTTTTGTGTTTGATCCTTTCAGAATACAATAGAGTAACACAAAGAGAAATACTTTACACAGAAAAATAAGAGGAGATGACAGCATTTTATTTTATGAAGCATACCTCATCAGTGATGGCAGAAAGGTGCCAAACTCTAGCTCCATGAGGCATGCCACAGCGTAGGTAACAATGGTGTTGCAGAGCTCAGTAGCTACCTTGTTGATTTTCGCGTGTCTGGAAGTTCATTTAGATACAGACCATTCGTCATGGTGTTTCAACTGAGATGTAAGACAAGACGATACGTTAGTTGCATAAATATGATGTTGATGTGCTCTGTAGTTTGTTTTTACTACTGAATAGTAAGAGTTATGATGTGAATATTAGGTTAATATGTTATGGACAGTGTAGTGATGGCCTGTATATTCAGTTGAAGAGACGGGTTGTTCATTTAAAGTGGCGTACTCCCAAATCACTGGAATTTTTCTGGTGGGCTCAAGAACTATGTAACTGTAAAATTCTTACTGTGCCCAGAATTATATATTTAGGAGCATTTTGGATAAGGAGACAATTTTGTAAGGCATTTTTAAGATATCTGCTGCCATAATGTCACTCATATTAAGTGAGCCCTGTTAAATTTTAAGGCGTTTTTGAACTCCAAGCATTTGCTGCTACAACAGAGCTTCAATTAATTATAGCTGAATTTGTTTTGGAGTTTGTCTGTTTTGCTTTTTAGATTTAATGTGCCACATGATGACAGTTTTAAATGTAAAGAAGCTGGAATTAAGCATCAATACCATGTGATGGCTCCAACTTTAAATTACCATACAAGTCCATGGACCTGGTCAAAATGCAGTCAAAAATATATCACTGAATTTCTTGAGTAAGTATCAATGTAGTGCTATGTATTTTTTTTTTTTCATGTCTTTCTGAGAAGTATTTTAAAAGTATTGCTTAAATACCAGTTTTGGGGTGGTGTTAGGTTTAACCACTGACTTGTAGTGCCTCAGTCCTCCAGAAAAATACATATTTAACTCTTGATGATTCATGGCTTTGTTAAAGTTGCACTCAACACACAAAGCTAAGCAGATTTTTGATTTTTAATGTAATGGCATTGGTTGTTGAAAAACTCTTTAGTATTATTTTAGTAGGTCAGAGTATGCACACTTTATTTTAGGAAGTTTTTATTTTAAAAATAAGTGGTAGGTGTAATTTAGGCAGTACCATCTTTTTTTTCCATGTAAAAATGTGAAAATGAGAAATGGAAGCAAAAGAAGCCTTAAGCTTTGTTGGATATAATGCAAAATTCAGTAAAGGAAAATGAAGTGACCAGGTTAATTTTATTAATTTTAATTGAAGTCATTATATAGGCAGGCAGGCGTGCAAACTCGTAACTCCACTGAGATATACATATGTAAGTGTTGTGTGAGTAGGCTCCCAATGAATTAATTAGGAGCAATTTATTCACATTTTGTTCCTGTTCTTACAACAGTACTGGTTATGGTGAATGTCTCCTAGACAAACCCAGTGGAAGAATATATGATCTTTCCTCTCAGCTGCCTGGGTCAATGTATGATGTCAACAAGCAGTGTGAACTTATGTTTGGTCTTGGGTCACAAGTGTGCCCATATCTGGTGAGTGAACAACACAGTCATGCTCAATCCATACTAAAAAATTACTGAAAGGTAGGTTTAGAAATGAAATCTCAGGACTTATGGTTTTGGAAGAATTTTATCCTGAAATATGTCAAAATTCAGGTTCTGTGCTGTTGAAGGGGGAAGAGTTCAGTGGAGAGCATTGCACCTCTGTATGCTAGAAATATATGGAATTGAACAGTAAGATTAATTCATTTTGATTTGCACACCTGTGAATGTGATTATAATTCCTTTAAAAGATCTAAAGCTGCATAAATTAAGGCTTCCCGCAACTACTGAAAGGGCAATTATTCAACACTTTTTACAAATTTTTTCACATTATAACCCTTATCTTACATTAACAGGTCTTTCTTATCTGCTTCTTTCAGTGCTTTTTAAAAAATTTATAACTTTAATATATTAATTCAAATATTTGTTCAAAGTATTTGTTCCAAAGTGTAGATTCCCTCTACTTTGTCAAGGAATCAGAAAATATTTTCATGCCTATTAGAGAATACATTTTGTGTACTTAACCAAAACTTTCTTTAAAGCAAAATTGGGATCTGCAAAGAAAACTTGAGTAGGTTAAGAAACTTAAATTACATTTTGAAAACTTAATCTGGCCAGTGCAATATAAAATAAGTAGAAATATAACATTATGCCTTCTTTCATTACTGTTGATGTCGCACAAAGTTAGATTTTGGACCAAATTGTCAAATACCTCTACTAGCATTGCATGGCTTGTTGGAGCTGTTTAAAGGAGAGAATTTAAGATCATATTCAGACTGAATTAAGTGGAGCTGTTGGTGAGGTAAAGTCCTGTTAGAGCCAGGCTTTATGGGAATACTATAGAAATGCAAAGGGGGATTCGAAGACCTAAGGATGGTGTTACTGAATACTACTTTGTAAATTTTGTAATCCACAATAGTTTTGTCCAACAATTTGAAAAGCAGGCTTTCGTCTTAATTTTGTAGTCACTGTATTTTTAAAAGTAATTCCAGCTAGTATCTTAATCTGGGGATTGTACTCAAACTGTGCTTCATAGTATCAGCTGTAATCTCTTACATGATTTTTTTTTATTAAATTATCTACTGAATTAGAAAAAGAAGTTATCTATTACTTCTGATGAGGTGAGTTGCAAATATTCCACATTGCTGCCTGGCCTTATGCAAAATTAATTATTTTTTTTTTCTTTGGCTGGTTTTGCAGCTAACTTTTATCTGTGAAAAATCATAGCACTAGTAATAAACACTAAACTCACATAGTGTGAGAAAACAATGCAAACCTACCAACTAATGTATAAAATGGTGTTACAGGTACAACAAAGGTTATCTTGTTTTCTTTTCAGAAACAATGCAAACGCTTATGGTGCACAAGCACAGAAGGTGTTCACAAGGGTTGTCGTACTCAGCACATGCCTTTGGCCGATGGAACAGTTTGTGGTGTGGGAATGGTAAGCCTTCGCATGTTTCTGGGTTCTTGCATATGGCAAAATCATTGATGTAGATAAGAAAGATCTGTGCTTGCAGTGTGGCAATACTGCACCTGTAGCATGGTGATTGTGTGAACAGTAGCTACCTGCTTTAGCTTCAGTTTCTCTCCTGTAACGTTGTGATATAAAGAACATAGGTTGTCTGTTCAGAGTACTGATAAAAGTTTACAGATGACACATTGATTAAAAATAGGGTGAAGACCTCAGGGGAAAGTTTCCATCTTCCCTTCTGTTTGAAAACTTTAGATCATTCATAACAAGTTGGGTTCTTTCCTCATCAGTAGGGCTCCAAAGATGAATTTCCTGGAAACAAGGCATCCCAAAAGTGTGTTTCCCCCAGTTTGTCTTGTTGAGGCTGTTTCATTGCATCAAAGAGAATTAAGTAGGAGTGACTTAGATATGGGAACATATTTTTTTGGCAAGAGGGAGTGTATGGGTTAGAATCCTGGTTCCAGTAGATGTTTGTGCATTGTATCTGTTTCAGACAAAGTGTGAAAGCATCTGTCAGTACCTCTTAATCTACTCCAGTAAGTGCCTTAGCCACACATAACTCACACTGGTATTTTGTCTTGCCTGTTTTAACATAATTCAGGATACTTGTATGTGTTCGGTGCTAAAAACCAGGAGATCTCTTCTCACTTATACCCTAACATGTAGGACTCTACGTGGGTATATGAGGTACGGATTGAATGCTTTGACACATAAAAGAAGAAATGGAAGCTGGACTTCCTACACTCGGCTCATTGGTTTATTTGGTAAATTGTGTTTGGGTGACGAGAGGTCAGCTCACTGCTTCCTCATCCGGCAGGTTGTTTTTGAATGCAGATCTTGATCTGTATCCTCTGAGGATAGCCTGTTTTGGGCTGTCTGTCAGAGTCATGAATATCTGATTAGTAGATGTAGTTGAGGTGCTTATGGAACATTGGTAGAAACAGAGGTAGTAGTGGAGGCTAGCTGAATCCAGAGTTATCAGTGAGGATTTGAGGATTTCAGTTTACGATTTGTATGTAGTTTGGGAAATTAACAGAAATTAGGTGCTTGAGTTTTTTGCTGATCTAGTCTGTGGCTTCTCCATGTCTCAGTTCACCACCAGCAAATAGAATTATTTTCTTACCTGTCAGGGGATTGTGAGATTAACTATTTCAGGGATTTTTGATATGCTCAGGTATGACAGTGATTATGTCAATTACTGCTGGTTTATTATGTTTGCTGCTTTTAATAGTAGTGTGCTTTGGGAGCTTCAGGGGCTGTGGGAGCAATATTAATTTTTTATCTTTAGATAATTTTATAGGTTGAAAGATGATTTAAAAAAATCTTTTCTAATTTCTTTGTACAGTAGGCTGCTATATTTCACTCAGTTATTACTGAATTTCCTTCCAATAGCTTTTAATCTTTATAGATTGCTCTTTTTCTTTTGGTATTTGCTAAGAAAGTAGTAGTGAAGAATTTGAAAATACTCTCTTAATGGAAAACAATTTAGTGAGTAAACCATCCCAAACGGCTTCTTTCTGTCTTGCAAGACTAGGAAAAGTTATTTAAAGTTTGCAGGGGAAGCTTTGCTTGATTAAATCCTGTGCATGCAGCTGGTGTTGTAACATTTAACCCATTTTTCAGTGAGCCACTGATCAGAAAGGTAGTTCATCTTTTATATAAAACTTCATGTGTAACCTTTAGTTCAGTTGACTTGTTTCTAATTTGCCAACATCAGAGCGTTTCTTTTATATAAGAACATGAAAACCTATTTTATGCAATTACTGCAGTGAAACCAGTTTTTTCTAGGAAGCGAAGAGCTAATTACAGTCATTACATCTGAAAGATGTAAGAAAGAATAGCAATTAATCGGACAAATTGTCACCTGTTCCTGCCTAAGGGACAGCTCCTTTGAAGCTCAGTCAGCGACTGCCAGGTGATGTTAATAGAATTAAGACATGGTGACAAGTTACTGTAATTAATATTTGCCAGCATGCTAAATAAATTTGTATTTGGCATTTGCAGCATTATTGCTGTGATAAATTCAGAAAAGACCCATTTAAGGCATTTGTAGTTTTAGTATCAACATTTTAAGCTTAGATTTGATATGTGAGTTTATTTTCATAGTAATCTTTAGTTTTTCTTCAGGTTATGTGTCTGATTAGTGGATCTTACTCTATGGACTGTTCTAGCAGTCATTGTATCTGTCCTTCCCCAAAATACAAGAAGATATAAATCTAATAATGTTGGAGACTCTCAACTGAATGAGCAAACAGCTTTTCCTGAATGCCTGCACTTCCTAATGGAATATCTTCTTGCCATATGCAATCTACCAGCATGCATGCATTTTGAAGGAGAATTTTGTTTTGTAAGTCTCGTGGTGCACACACTTGTAGAGCTCAGTGACTTTCTGATATGTATAATATTAGCAGTAAGTATGAGTAGCATTTTCTTATAACATTAAAGGGAAAACACAGCCTAACATTTCAATGTCATAGAGAATAAAGAAAATATTTGCATGGGAATTTGAACACTTCCTGTATTATTTCTATAGAGTTAATATTATTAATTATCTAGAATTAATATTACTAAAACAGAAAGCTCACTTTCACTACAATTTTTTGTGTAGTCAGATTTCTTTGATCTGATCAAACTGCACTTTGTTCATCCTAGTTAGCTGCAAAAATGAATTATATTTACTTGTTGGGCTTCTGCTGAAGTATCTGAAAATTTTTCTTCTCTTTTTAAATGTTTTGAGTGCTTAGGTCTGACAGTAGCCTATAGGTTAGCAATTCTACTGTGTGTGCGTCATGGTTTAACTCGGCAGCTGGCAACTAGGACCTGAGAGCCGCTCGCTCACCCCGCTCCTTCCCCCAAGTGGGATGAGGAGGAGAAATGGACAAAAGGTAAAACTCGTGGGTAGAGGTAGAGACAGTTTAATAAGACAACAAAAGAAATACTGATACTGCTGCTACTAATGATAATAATCAATATGCAAAACAAACTATATATTATCTTACCACCCGATGACTGATTTGCTGCCACTCCCTGAGCAGCAAGCTTGGAACCCAGAACTTGCGGATTTTGCAAATTTTGCAAGACCTAGAAAAGACCAAACTCCCAGAAAGGTTCAAAGAGAAAAAGAAAGGCCTCCTGCCCCCCAGCCAACCTCCATTCATAACCTGAGCATGACATCTATGGTATGGAATATTGCCACTGGCCAGCTTGGGCTGGCTGCACTCTCTCCCAGCTCCTGCACACCTGCTCATTAGCTGAATGTGGAACTAGAGAAAGTCCTTGATTTCTTAGAAACAACTAAAAACATGAGTGTTATCAACATTCTTCTCATACTAAATCCAAACCACAGCAGCTACTGGGAGGATAATTAACTCTACCTCAGCTGAAACCAAGACAGTCTGAGAACAGTTTCTTGCTCCGTTGATACTCATGTTGTATCCCATCACTTCAGGTGCTTTTTGTTTGCCTGTTTGGCTTCACAGAGATCCATAGGGGAGTCTGAGTTGCTACCACCTCTTCTAACATCACACAGACCTTCACTGAAGCAGAGGATGGATCTTTTAAATTCTTTGTCCTAATTGGTACTTCAGAGACAAAATGATAGTAAATATATCTAGACATGCCATATGTAAACATTTGCTAGTTTTGTAGTGGTGAGTTTCTACATACCATAGAACTATATTCGTCACTGCTTAAAAGTGTTTCTGGTGTTTTTTTTGTGAGAGATGTTACTAAATACAAAAGTATACATTCCTGGATTGTTTTCTTAAAGTATATGTTATAAACAGAATATAGAGTTTTTATTAAAATGTTATTTTTAGTGTAATGAGGCACAATGGCATGAAAAATATTAAATGGTTAGTGCTTTTTCATGTCTTGTCTCTGTAATAAAAGTTACGATGGGAGTATCTTCAGAATTATGCTTTAGATTAGTCAGAGGTAGTGTGCTCACTGGGTGCCACAATGAGTTTTGATTTTTGTTGTGATGATATAAACTACATGTACAAATTAAAAACATAACAAATCACAGTAAGGAAAGTATTTATGTGCTGCACTGAGGACCAAGAATCCAAAGGAGGCCCCTATCTATGACAAGATGTATGAGAGAATTATTTTCCATTAGGACAGAAACTGGAATGCTTTAATTGGCCTGGTTTCCTTCTCTTAACTGTCATAATTCTTGTTGCCGTCACGTTCCAGGTAGGAGCTAATTTGATGGATGCTTAGGAAATGTGAACAACTGAAAGCGGATCTTTTTGCCCTGCTTCCTCTTTGGTTTTCTTGTTGCATTCTAGTCAGAAATCTCTTTGTGCTTTGAAATTTCTGCAGACCAGAAGGCTCTCATTATTATTGGTTTGGATTGTTTTCAATTGCTTTCTTTTCTTTTGCTATCTGTTTCTTTTATTTTTTGGGAGACTACTATTCAAAGGGTTCTGTAGTGAGGAATTTCCTTGCATTTATACCCTGGGATAGTACAAAAGATTTCTCTTCACCTTGAGAATACGAAGTTTTGGGGTTTTTTTCCTTTCTTTCTGAAATTCCAAAAAAGAAGTGAGTTTGGAGAGTGATTCAGGCTTTGGCATGTTGCATATCTTTGTTCAGAATTAAAAAACTAAAAACAAACCACAAAATAATGTTACTAGGTAGAATCCCTAGATCCCCTGGATTTCTTCATAATTCGAAATCTAATCCCATTTTATGGAGGACCTAATTAAAAGGAGTGGTAAGCTAGTAGTATTATGGAAAAGAAATATCTACACTATTACACGTAACAAAGTTGGTTACAAGCCAACTGATATACAAACTCTCCTTACACATATCCATCTCCACCTTACATCTGGCTCAGAATCATGGCTTCTGTATAATGAAATTATGCTGTTTTTAGCAGATATTCCAGTAATGGTAACTCCTCTGTAGGAGTTGGCGATGCACATCTCAGCCAAAAAACCCACCTCCAAAGAAGAATAGTTGGTGAAACCACCTATCTCCTAGGAGTAGTGTTCTCAGAACAAGTCTTTTTCTTGGTATGAAAATAACAGCAAAAACGCCCAATAAAGTGTCTTTTTTTTTTTCTCTTCTGTAGTTATTTAAGACACTCAAAAGGGTTGCACTCTGATCCTTCCTGGATTCCTGAGCAGTGTACAAATATGCTCATGTTCCATTGATTCCTTGTACATTGGAAGGGAGGTGTAGGAGGTAGCTATGGGATCTGACCCAAACTTTTCGATGTCCCGGAGCTGTCCCAGTGTTTTGCATAATGGAGGTTTGTTACTTAAACACTGAAAAAACAAATGTCAGAAAAGTCTGGAAAAAGCTGTTCAGCAGCAAGAAGGAATGCACATTAGAAATAACAGTTTGATTGGAAAGCATGTGCCTTGCGTGTGTGTGAAATGTTTATTACTTCTATTCACTGTAGACATATATTGAGCTAGTGTCTCTGAAAATATCTAAAATAGCTGTCAAGTGAATTAAGACTTCATCCCAGTCCCTTTATAGCCACATAAGGCGAGGGATACAGGGACAATTGAGAATGTGGATGCAGACCAAGAAAAGGATTGCTTTGATCAGTAAAAGAAGTGGCAGTCTCTGTTTCTCTGGTATATTTGCTGTTCTTAAGTTGTAGGTTACTACCAATGTATTGATTTCTTTTAAAATCATTGCATTGCTTGAATACCTCATGAATGTAACACAAGAAGATAGTTACTCTGAAAGAATAATTCATTATGTGTGTGTGTACATATATGTAAAATAAGTACAAAAAATTGAGATGGATTTTAAGAGTTGGGTATAGGGGATATGTTAACAATCTGGGAAGTGGCAAAAGATCTTTTGAACTGTAAATACAGTATAAAGTGTATTTAAGGGCTCAAACCAAGAATTTTTGCTATAAATTGGGATTTCTGTAAAATACTTTTCTGATGAGATGTGATTTCAGAAAAATTAAGTTTTCTGTGGGAATATATCAAGGGAGAAATAAAGTATGTAGATTTTCTGCAAGAAAAATTGAAAATTTTGTAAAAAAGGATTAAAATATTGTGAGTTTTGTTGATAATTAATGTCATCTGTGTAATAAATGTAGGCTCATCCGAGAATCCATGCTACATAGATAGAGACCCGAGATGCTATAGTTACAACTTCAGTTAGACATTTCTCCAAGCTCCAGTGATTGCTAACTGCTCTGTTTTCACTGTTCTTATACGCTCTACGTCCCACTTCTCATCTTGTCTTGTTTCTTTGAGCAATGTGCTTTCTGAAGCATGGGTGTTACAGCAAGAGGCTGGAGAGCAGACATAGGTCTAATGTGCAGCAAACTGTTTCCTAATATCCCCTTGCAGCAAAGGCAGAGAGAGGTCTGTAGCAGTACATTCATTCAAGGGTATGAATGGGAACATCCCATAGAGATAAATACAGCCAGAAGCAACAGCTCTGAGGATTGTGGACTTCGACATTCATCTGAGTGGGTGTTCTTATCTTTGCTCCCTGCTCATGGGCTTATGTGCTGAATCTATGTAACTTCTAAGATTCATACTTCTTTCCCATCTCTGTGTGATTTGAATCTACTTTGAGACAGTTTATGCTCAGACCTTAGCTACAGGCCCGATGCTTTACAGTGAGCTGGTCTTGTGCTGCAGCCCTGTGTTTAGTATTTATCAGTTCTCTGGCAACAGCTATGTCCATTTTCCTTTTCCACATTCAGTCCACTACAACTTTCTCTTCCTGTGCTATTCACTGGCTCATAGTCATTCTCAGGGCCCTGTCTGGCTTTCAGGAGTGAAGAAATTGTATTTTAGAAAGCAGAAGGAAATCAGAACAATAAAACTGGATATTTGGAAGGCAAAATACAGACCATCATGTCCACTTCTGCGATGCTTTGTCCTTTTAATTTTCTCCTCATACTTGTCTTCAGTGTTCAGTCATCTTTCCTTTTTAGAAGCACCAGCAGCTACGAGCAACATCCGTGGAAACATGTTGATGTCTGGAAACATGAGTAGTTTCTTATGAGCCTCCTTTTCTGCAAGGCTACACGGGGCTTTAACACATGAAATTATGTCCTCATACACTGAACATGAGTGTTTCAATCTTTGCCCCAAGATCTTAAAAAACTATGTTCATCTCTGGGAGTAGTCTGTAAAATATTCACAGTAATAGTGAACTTGGAGTCCTTTTTCTGCTGTGCGTCATACCAGGCTGTGTATGAAGTACTTGATTTCAGCAGATTTCTAGTCCTGTTCTGCGTGCATCTGTCACTCCCCTTCATTCAGCTGAAATCAAGTATAGCCTGGCAATTAATGCTTTAAGAATTTATTTCAAAATTGCTTTCCTGGAAATTTAGCAAGTTCAATAAGCTATGAGATAAGTTGGAAGTACCTGAAATCAGTTTATCAAATCATAGATTAATCCATAGGCAGGAGTCAAACTGCTGATTATAAGCAGGTGCTTAAGAAATACAAATCTGGGTACCTGCAGGTTCAATGGTCACAAATTTGAACCATTAAACCTCTCTTTCATGCCTGAAGATAGAATAATTGCATCTAGACTTGGGTCAGAATCGCTGCCTTTTTGACAGAAAACCAACTGTTGACCTTGGCTAGAGCAGAGCTGCCACTTGCTGTAATCAGTATGTTTGGAATTACAAGTAATACCCACTTTACATGATGCATACATTATATTTGCCATAACAAATGTAGGAAAAAAAATTGTTAGTGATTAAGTTTAAGAAAGTTCTGTGTATCATAGTATGCTCAGTGAAGCAATGATTCAAGCAAGCACAAAGAAACATCTGGAATGCGTCTGGTGCTGTAGTTTTCTACTGTGACTTCGTCATGTTGCTTCAGTAGGAATGCAGCAGAATAATAGCTGACACAAGTTTGTTGAATAAGCTATTAAAATCCCAGATGTGAACATGTGCTTTGCATTTTTATGGATCAAAATAATGCTGTTGTGGGTATAAAATTTCATTTTACAACTCTGTCTTTTCCTGAATTCCCCCTTCAAGTTATTGTAAACTTTTTTTGTGGAGAGAGGAAGAACCTAAACTCTAGGTCACTGTCCCATATTTGGATGCAGTATTCATTTTCTGAAGTGGGATTTAGAATCTTCAGCCTATAGTAGTGAAAAATTATTTCCTAAGATGCTAATTGACAGTTCTTGGAAAGGCAAGGTCTTAATGTTTCCTCGTATTTACCTTAGACTTTTACATACTGCAGCCTTATCCTTTGTTACTAGGTACTAGATGCTAACTGTTAGAAGGCTTGGGTACAAAGGTACCCTAAGGGCATCTTGGAAGAAGTAATCAAAACTAACAGTAAGCACTGCAGTGAGAAAATCGTGTGCAGATACGCAGTGCAATAATGGTGTCTTTTTGGTGTTAAGTTAAAGCATTAGTCTTAGCATCAAGCGAGTGATGATCTGGCCAGTTTGCTAGATCATTTAAATGATTGTGTGACAAGATAGATCTAGATTTTATTCTGTGTTTGCTTTGGGCTTGAAAATCACCTCGAATGGTCATATTCTTAGAGGAAGGCATTCAGGGCTTAAAAGATGTCCCATGTGCAAGAGTTGCTGTGACGAAGAATTATACAGGCAGGCAATTTTATTGCCAAGTTGGATTAGGCACTTAGGCAGAACTCGGAAAGGAGAATCTGATTCTGTGACAAATTCCTATTTTGAAAGCAAAATGATTGTTGGCATATAAGTATCAATATAATAAAAACATATACCAATTAGGAAAAAATTGCTTCTAATTATTATTTTATGCAGTGATAAAGCCACTGAACAACATTTGAGTTTTGTGTCATTCAGGTATATTCAGAAAGATTGCTCATATCACTTCTGGGTGTTCAGCAAGGTTTATGTTACTAGATAGTTCCTACAATACATTTTTAACATCATAATAATCCCAGTGGAATTCTGGAATTATTTTATCTTCTGTGTGTCAGAGTTTCTTAAATTGTTTCATGTGCTGGAGACTTTAGTTACCAAAACACTTCTAGACTTTAAGATAATTTGAAGCAGTTTTTTTGTCACGGAGAGCAGAGAGGCAAAGCCTAAGCTTCAGAAATACCAAGCAGTTGAGTTCATGTCATCTGTTCTGATGATTCTAGTGACTGGTCCATGTATGTAGTGCAGGAGAAGATGGAATAAGCTACTCTTAGTCAACATGTCTAGTAGAATCTCTCCTGACAACAAACCTAATGATCAGTCTAATCCTGAGTCTGCGAACACTCATTTGAAATAAAGAATTCTCTCTGTTGTGTATGAGCACTGACCCCATGTAATCCATCATGCCCAGTGTCTTATCTCCAGATGTGGGCAGTCTTTAGTGCTTCAGAGGGTGTTAGGAGTCAAGGACAAAGTTGAGGACATGTTACCCACATAGAAGTCTGCAGGAGACATAGGGCTGATGTTACAGTATCCTGTAAATATTCTATTTTATTATGTGAACTATTCCACTACAATGTGATCAAATATATCATCTGGGATTTTCTAAAGCGTACAAGTGAATTAGAATGCCAGCTGCCACAAGTCATCAGTAGGATTAGTGCTGGTAATTCTTGCAGGTTCTTTGGAAAAAATCACACCTGCACCAATCATAAGATTCTTATTTAGACTTTTTAGTCGTGTACTTTTTGAGTAACCACTGAAGTGGACAAATATTTGCTGAGTTGAAGTCTTAGATACTAAATACATAGAAGCAAGAGACTGATCACTTGATTCTTCTGGGGAAAAAAAAAGCAAGTAATTACAACTTTCTATGAATAATAACAGTTTACAGATATGAGGTGGTGAAGTCTCATAACTGATGTGCCCACAACAGAATAGTCTTGCAATCTTTGTCATCTTAATAATGCAAATCTCAGCAGATGAAATGAAAATTGCACCTTTATGTAAGTTTTTAGTTGAAAATAGGTAGTTCTTGAGCACCAATAATATCTGAAGTAAAACAGTGGATATTGCAATGTAGTATCTTGCTCTAAGAATTATTATTTCTTTAAATATTAATTCAGTTTTAATGGTAAAAGTAGATTTGTTAAATTAGTAGTAAATACAAAATTATTGTGAAATAGGTGTAAAGTATTTTATAATTTTATTTCTGTTGTTATAGGTGTGAAAGTCTGAGTTTAAGCATAAACCTATAGCATCATCTTGCTTTAGCATAAACAAAGTCTTAAATGCTTGAAAATGTGTGCTTTTCCCAAACAATCCCACTAGGTTTTTTTAGCTTTCAGGACACGCAAAACACCCTGAATTTCTTGGTGGTTTTTTATCATACCTTTTCATTTTTTTATATCAGTATGCATTTCCAAATTAAACTGGGAGAATCTCATACACACAAGACGATTGTAAATTTATTTTTGAAGTTTTTGAGCAGTGATCTCTTAAATTTTTTTTCTTTCTGTGCCTATAATATACAGTAACCTTTTGCTTGACTTAAGAATTTTATTTTGTTTGTCGACTGTGCAGCACTGCCGCCATGGAATTTGTGTGAGCAGAGAAATGGAGATGCGTCCTGTAGATGGAGAATGGGGACCATGGGGACCTTATAGTTCATGTTCAAGAACTTGTGGAGGTGGAATCAAGAGCACCACCAGGCTGTGCAATAGACCAGAGTATGTTTTTTATTGTGTTTTACATTAGCACATAATGAAGATATTGTGACATAATGGATTAGCTCAAAACAAAATTAAGTTATCGTGGATTGATGCAAATGGGTTCGAAGCACCAATTAAAAAAATGCTTGCTTCAGCCGTGTTTGAAAAATGAGATAAGTCTACAGACTTTAATATGCGGAGAACTCTTACATTACTTTCATCTCAACTATATAATTAATATTTATACATATTTGTAAAGACTTAGTTTGGCAGAGTCTTTTTTTTCTAACTTTACCCTAAATGTTCACGGTTTCTTTAAACATTCAGATGCTTTCTTTGGAGTAAAAGCTGCAAAAATATATTCCCTGGTAATCTTTTTCATGAAACACTTGATTTGTTTGCACACCACCACCGCCGGTAATGCCCACAAGGAACACTGATTACAGCAGAGTCATTTACAACTTATTTCTATAATGGGGGACCTCTATTGACTGCAGAATTCAATATGGGTTTCATTCTCTATAACAAATTTCAGTGAGAACTTTACCCTTAACTTCTCCAGAGGCAGAACCGTATTTGCAGCCTGGGTAGTTTCAGGGTTTTTCTAGGAAGTCATGTCATTTTGATATTATCAGTGGGATAAATGAACCTCAATCGACCAATCTCAGGTTATTTTATTTTCTCTGAGGAAGATGTTAGACTAGATTCCCATTAGGTATGCCTCTATCAGTCAGTAGTAACTGATGGTGTCAATATGGCATTGATTTATTCTTTTTTGTCCTCCCCAAGAACCTACTAGTACTGAATTATTGTGTAGCAGGGTTTATAACAGTTAGGAAATGTATTTTAGACTTTACAGTAAATTAGGTGTTTTCCACAGTTTTCCCATTTTAGTTCTTTTGATCCCCAAACTGAAACTGATATTAGGACTACAGAAAAGAGTGTGTCAGCTCCTGACTCTGTCTCCTTTCTTTGTTACTCTGTAAAATAATAATTTTGAATTACTGAGGGAAGTGCTGCTTCTCTAAAAATAGGGCTGTAATCTTCACTAACTTGATAAAAGTGTTAAAGTTAATAATGCTTTTTTTCCCAGGCAAAATATGTGTGAGTGTAAGGGAAATAAAAACATAGTAGATGTTAATAAACATCAGTAGCTTGATTCCCACCTTCCTTAGCAGTGTATTTTACATGGACTTTTTATTTTCGTCACATGGTTATAAATGTATGCACAGTGCAATAGAAGATAGGAGTGTGTGTGGGGAAAGTCAGTAAAACATGGCAAAATGCTGTGTGAGATTTTCTCCTTGAGATCAGTGGTTCAAGCCGCTTTTCATAGAAAACAGCAATTTTAGAAACTGACTGTATTTTACATGTACCTGTTTTTGTTAGGCCAAGAAATGGCGGAAAGTACTGTGTTGGCCGCAGGATGAAATTTCGGTCATGTAATACTGATACGTGTCCAAAAGGCAAAAAAGATTTCCGGGAGCAACAGTGCTCTGAATTTGATGGCAAACACTTTAATATCAACGGTCTTACGTCTGCTGTTCGCTGGCTTCCAAAATACAGTGGTAGTAAGTAATTATAATTTTTTTCAAGTAATGAATTAAAAAATGTTACTTTTATTAAAGTTTTAAAACGGACAAGAAACCTGTTGGATTTTCTTTCCAGTTTCTATGAAAGATCGCTGTAAACTTTTTTGCCGAGTTTCTGGAACAACTTCCTACTATCAGCTGAAGGACAGAGTTGCTGATGGTACTCCCTGTGGAGCAGAAACCAATGACCTTTGTGTTCAAGGCTTATGCAGGGTATTTAAATCTAAACTTATTAATTATTAAAATCAATTTTAACAGATGGTAAAGTAGATATTAAATATTCATCCAAATAACCATTACTGAAAACATGTTAAGCAAGATGTTTTGAATTTACTGATTAATTTTAATCCCTACCAAATTAAAGATCTGGAAATGGAGGCAATTAAATGAAGAACGTACAGGTGAATCTGAAGAACCACATTCCTTCCTCATTAAGCCTCATATGTGAGAGAGTTAATATTGTCCAAGTGAGCAGGGAGAAACTGATCCAAAATTGGCATAAAGGGAGGAAAGAAGCATGCTTTGTGTTTATTGCCTTCATATTTCTGCTATCAAGAAGTAAAAAGTAGAAAATCCAAGGGTAGACAGATTATGTATTTCTTATTTCATTGCAAAATCAAAAGGAACTGATCCTTGAAAGGGATCATTTCAGCTTTTGTTGCCTAATAGCAATTATGGACGTGACACAAGATTTTGTCGGGAGAAGCAAGCTGATATGTTATAGCAACTCAAAACTTTTTTGTCAAGCCCAGGTTGTTTTGCTGGTTGCAGTGAAACTGAGTAAATTCAGGAGTAGGAGAAAATGTAGCCTTTTTTTATGGTGTTGAATCAAGAGAAAAGAGGAAATGCCAGAGAGTCGTTCTGTTTATCATAATTTTTTCAAAAAAATGAAGTTTAAGTAAAGATACATAAACAAAAATTGTGCTTATGCTAGTTTAACCAGCATAGTCTACGTGTATTCCTTTGCTTATTTTGCAGTAATATGAGACTTTAAAAGAGTTGATGACCATGTACACACACATAATGCTTTTAGGATTCCAAGATTTTAATGTAAATATGACTTTAAACACTGTGTTGGTCTTTTTCATTAAAAAAATCTTTACATACTGTTGTGTATTCTTACACCATTTTTGACGTATTAAATGTATTTGGACCGTACATTCTTAGTACAACAGCACAATTGTATTTTGCCCTTACATCACAGCACCCAAAAACATAAAAGGCTTTTCATGAATTGCTAAGGAAGACCAGTTATATACAGTGAATAAGAATATTTCTGGGGAGTGGGAGGCTTACGTTGTTTGTTTGCATTGTTTTCATTTGGGCTGCATGACACAGGGCTATTGCATTTCTTTTGTAGCAAGCAGGCTGTGATCATGTTTTGAATTCCAAAGCAAGGAGAGACAAATGTGGAATCTGTGGTGGTGATAATTCTTCATGTAAGACACTTGCAGGTACTTTCAACAGTGCTCATTATGGTACGTTTTATTTGGTTGGTTTTGGTTTTTTTTTTTTAATCAATGTATATTTCACTGTGGCTTAGAAATTATTTTAAATTTAAGGAAGTGGGAGTTCAGTGTATGTTCTCTAGTGCCTCTGCCAATAAAGTATATCTCTGATTTTCAGTCACATGTACCCTCTCAAAGATACAGAGGCAAACACTGTGGCATGCTGACTTATTCAAGAGGAAAAAAACAAAAATCAATCTGTTGTAAGGTCTAAACAAAAGACACGAATAAAAGACATGATGATAGTTAAAGTGCTTTAAAAGCAAGAATGCTTCCTGCTTTGCACTTTGCATTCTCTTGTCTGAAACTATGCAGCTGAAGGACTTATTCCAATGTCTCCTTTTGGTTGTGTGAAGAGATAGCAAGAAGTCTGTGGGGTGAGCAGCTGATGTGGTTCTTTTTGTCCTATAGCGAAAAAGATGCCTGTGAAATGTGAGCCTTCCCTTTCCAGAGAGCATGGGTGGCAACGTTCATGTTCGTTCCTCTTTGTTGGCATGTAGTGAATGAGAAACTCTTCTGAATTCCTATTTCTGTGATTTAGTCTCTCTAATAGAGCTACTGATAGTTCTTCCAAAAGTACTCCTTTCTGGGAAGTATGGAGAGACTGTTGTATGTGTGTAGCACTACAGTTAAGTAGTTAGAGCATGGAACACAAGGACAGAGGTCTCCAGGTCAGTATCAAATTCCTAAAGGCTCCTTTGTGCTGCTTCACTGGTTGAGAGAGACCACAGGCAAAGTAAGAGTGATACCTGGAGAGCTGCCAAATAGAATCTTCATAGAACAAAGATATTGCTAGTTGAAGAGGAAAGTATGCCCAGTATCCTGCTGGATTTTTTTTTTTCCTGGCTGAGGGCTTGTGCCAAGCAAAAAGTATCAAAAAACTTAAAGGTGGGATACAGCTACCCTTCCTGTACAAATACGAGTAACTTTTCTTGTGTCTGTTCTGAGAAGTTGGAGGAAGACACAATGCTATTAGAGACTGGGTTTCTGAACTTGTGGTCAAAGCATTGAAGGAAAGAATGTTGTTATGATAATTGAGTAAAGGATTGTCAGTGGTTTTGCTTTATATTGCTATGAAAGATCTTTTTGCTTACAGGTAGCACATTAATTCTGTCACAAATACATTTGATAGAAGTGACCATTACTCTGAAACCGTTATTTATACAAATATGGTTGAGATGGTCACTTTCTGCTGTTTATTGACTTTGTATTGTCAGAGACTTATTTGCTTCGAAGTGAAGTTGGAGGAAGACAAAAACCCCATGTTTTGGGATGAGGAAAACCTTGATTTATTATTTTGATTTTGTACTTAGATGAATGTTTTAGATTATGTTTGAATTCCTGGAATTACAGCATATAAAAGATGATACTGAATTATACTACTAGACAGTATGCTAAACGTTTGGGATTATCACTCAGATGTAGTCAGGTCGGAATGCAGCAGTGCAAACACGAGGTGGTAGCTAGCTGATCACAAAAACTTCAGTGTCCATGAGAAGCCCATGACATCCCTAGGCTAATAACTGAAAACATTGAGGAAATGTTCTTTTCCAAAGCATTCCGAGTTAGGATCACAAGATAAGTATGCCAAAGTCTTTGCACTTGATCTTTTTCTTTTAACTTCACTTGGTCCCTGTCCATACTGACACGAGTCATTTTACAAAGGCAGAATTTGGAATTAGACAGTAGCAGCCTGTGGAATGTGCTTGTATTCGTACAGTTATAATATTGTCATTTAGTGTTTAAGCAGTAGTGAAACAATCATTGAAATTCATTACAATGAAATACTAATTTACTTAGCTCCCAATTTAGGAAATGGTAATTTAATTATGTACGCTTAATTATTATGTTGGCTATTATTATTGCATCAAATTAGAGTATCTGAGGATTTCCTGGAAAATTGTCACTCTCAGTGCCTTACTGTGTGATCCGTTCTCCTCTGTGTCCTTGACAACATGCCATGCAGTTTTGTTCATTGTTTCCTCCGTATTTTGTCTTCTGTCATTCTATTACCACAAGATCGTCAGCGTGGGAGATGAGGGGGCTTTTTGAGTGTGTTTTGATTTTCTTCCCAATTTGCTGGAAGATTGACCAAACGCTGCCTGTTGATCCAGAGCCTGCGGTGTGCCAGTTTGCAATTGCAGTGCTGCCCCCAGCTGGTAGATGTTGATGGGCCTGTGAGGAGGTTAAATGTTCATTTAAATGCATGGCATAGTTTTAATAGATTAAAAGCCCTGGGAAGTTAATGAATTATGAAATTGAAAATGATATTGCCATTTAAACTTTTATCCACAGAGGTGAGTCAACTAACTAAACTTAAATTGCAGCAAGACTGTTAAACACAGCAAAATAAGTGGAAAAGCCAGCAAAGATCATATTAATGCTTCAGATCGCATGTTTGTGTTTATTATTTGTTTCCAATGTTTGCCATACCCCATTTTTCTTAGACATAAGAATTGTTTCGAATTTGTGATTAGCATCTGTGAGACACAGCTTTTTTTTTTTTACCCTATGCTTATGTGCAGAGTGACAGTTCTAGAAAGTAAATCTTGATGCACCTTATTTTGTTACCTTACAGCAAGGCTACCATAATAGTAGTTGGAGGTATTACAGGTAGGGTAACATTTTAAGTAGCAGAATGTGGATCAAGCGTGGCTAGTTTATGATATAACTACCTATGTGTTCGGCTTGCAACACTGCAGTGTTGGAGTATTGGCATGAAGGAGACCAGGAGGGTAAAATCCCTCCAGCTGTAAGTGAAGACCAGGTTCGGGACATCCTGCAGAACCTAAACGTACAGAAGTCCATGGGACCTGATGAGATGCATCCCAGAGTCCTGAGGGAACTGGCTGACGTAGTTGCCAAGCCACTCTCCATGATATTTGAA
>Ga0065711_1027426_pt1 | contig 49642 bp, 37 predicted proteins | sample Hoacrofraction12_FD_59098 | JGI IMG/M metagenome (GOLD analysis project Ga0065711, IMG submission 59098) | Hoatzin crop microbial communities from Cojedes, Venezuela - Epithelial fraction 12 v2 (version 2) | ecosystem: Host-associated > Birds > Digestive system > Esophagus > Crop | place... | reverse complement strand
ACTCCACAACCTCCCTGGGCAGCCTGTTCCAGTGCTCCGTCACCCTCAGAGGGAAGAAGTTCTTCCTCATGTTCAGACGGAACTTCCTGTGCTTCAGTTTGTGCCCCTTGCCCTTTGTCCTGTCGCTGGGCACCAATAAATTTGATTTCCCCAACAAAAGTTCTGAATCGCTCCTGGAGGCACCTCTCTCTGCATTGTGTACAGAAGACGCCGAAGGCAAGGGCAAAGTGCCTCTGCTAAGTCAGGTAGGATAAACCAGAGCTAAATCATGTGAAGCGTGACCCAGGTCTCCAGGTAGCACACTGGTGCTCACCATCACACCCAGGACAGAGCTCTGGGAAGGCCATCAGCTTCTCTGAGCATTGTGCTTGACTTTAAAATCAAGTCCTCCATGAGTTCTTACAAACTGGTTTATAAAAGGAAAGGGCTGTATCACGCACATCAGGACAAATGAATTCCCAGAAAGCACCTGCCTTTGGAAAACTGATAAAGTCCCATAGATTTCTCAGGGTGGGAGCTACTAAAGATGACATCTGAGAAGTGAAAACAAGATGCAAAAAAACAAGGGCACCTGTGAAACCTCGTTAGCAGCTCCTTTACAAGCTCCTGTTTTGCCTGTCTGAACCCCTGGTAGAGAGGTTTTCTGATATCAATCACAATGACACCACAAACTAATTAAATCAGTGAAGTCTCCTTTCATTTACAAGGCTCAGTTTTCATTATTTCCCACTGCAAAGGAAGTGCAAGACTAAAACATCTGGTCCTGTCGATGGGCTTTCAGCCAAAGCTTCAACTTCTACCACTGAGCTGAAACAACAGCAGCCTAATCTCCATATTGTCTTTAGCTTTTTCAAAAACTCTTCCTCCCCAACGAGACAGTGGAAAGCAATCTTCCCTCGGTGTTTTATTTCAGGCATAGCACATTAAGCTGCAACCACACACCAACAGCAGATACTTTCCTTCCAGAATCCTCCCACTTCCTAAAGGCAATACAGTTTCAAACAGGAGGGTCCATCAGGGCTAAGTAATTAATTTCTCACAAAAGATGTTTTTTACCAAAGTCAGTTTAGGAGGAAGTGCTACCTTGTTTCTGAACAGCTGAGAAATGCTCCCAGAAAACGCAGGAGCAAGAAACAAGGAGGTCCCAGCAGAAATGAAGGAATTTCGTGTCTGAGATGCTGATAAGATTCAGGGGAAAACACATTTCAGACCAGAGCTGAACTGGATTCTGAGACTTCAGTTTCCACACAGTGCCTGAACGTGGATAGCCTCATAAATCTACACAGTTTTACACTTCTGCAATGTCCTGTGTGTCACTACTAACTGACTTTAGAACCTCAAAGACCATAAAGTAAGGAGATGAACAAGCTGGGTGGTATTCTGAACAAGACATACTTGGGCCATTTTCTTCTTAAAGATATCCAAAAAATCGCTAAAAGTTCCCTGGCCCAATCTAAGCAACCTCTGGCTGTTTCAGGAGAGGAGAAAACCTTGCAATAAGCACTGCACTTTACCTGCGTGCAAAGAGATATCTCCAGCACTCCCTTCCAGAGCCCTGGGTGCTTTCTGCCTCCAGGGATCAGAAGTTGGACTGCAGGATACTGCCTGGTTTATTTCTTCCTACCTAGAAATCGCTGTGGTTTTGGAAGATAATAGTGTCTGAAATAGTGCCTGTACATTGCAAAAGATGGATACAACTAGTGTCCTGCAAAAAAGGGGAGAAAGAGGTAAGCTCATGTGAATGGTCCCCAGCTCTGCTTGTGACTTTGCCAGCGGGATCTATAGTGATTGCCCAGGATCTCCCTAGGGAAAATCCCTTGGACATTTGGGGTTTAAATCTCTGAGACTGATCTTGCGGAGAGGACAAGGTGACCAAAGCCAACCTGAAGCAGTGAGAAATTACTTCTTACCAAAAACACCCAGCTCCCCAGGAGTTACGCTAATACCCAGGTAAGTGCTGTTTAAGCTTTCCATGCTGTCCAAGTGTTGCAGCACTAAAGGGAGTTTGTTTTGTTGCCAAGAAGACTGACACCCCAGTTGCAACACTCTCTTTGAGTGTTGAAACTGGGATGTCTCTCTTGCTGTCCTGGATGCTGGGAAGAATTTCTTAAGCTAACTGTGCCACAGCAGATGTGGTATTTCACCCTTTCTGTACTTACAGGCAAGACAGTTTCAGGTGAGTTTTCAGCAGAAACTTGAAAATGCGCTTTCTTCCCCTTCCCCTCTTCCCCTCAGCAGTCAAATGAAGTTGAACACCACCGTAGACTCAGTTTAGCTCTTCCTAAAGCAGGCAAATTCCAGAAAACTCATACAATTTTTATTTCCTTACTTCTTTCTTCTTTCTTTTTTTTTATTGCTCACAGAATAGGCAAAAAACACATTAGTAGCTTCTTTGTTTGTCTTTGGACGACAATACTTAGTAAGTTAAGCTTAGCCTATAGCAAAGCAGCCCCAGATGGCCAGGTCTGTTCTAAATAAGCCACTTTTATGAGGCCAGGATGTCTAAAAGAAACACACTTCATAAAAGGGGAAAATGTGGAAGCCAGAAGTCCAGAAAAAGAAAATCTCTTACAAAACTACTAGTGTTCAGACTCTATATAAACATGATTATCAAAGACATACTTGGGGTTTCCTGGGATTTTTTTCCTTTTTTTTCCAAGTCTAAAAAAGAAATATTTTAGTCAGATATTTATACAAGTTTCCATTCTTTCAAAAAAGAAAACCCTCAAAGGTTCCCTTCACTGGATGTGAAAACTTGCCTGATAAAGAGAGGTTTGAGATCCTTAGCATTGACATATGCATTTACTATTCATAAATTAGCTTACCAAAATTGTAGCATTATTCCAGAAAGGTCTCAAGGGTGTGCTCGTTAGCTTCCTACTGACAAGGGGGAGCAAGTCTCCTTTAAACCATGCAGACCTCCAACCTAGATTGTACTGTGGCTTTGCAACATGGAATCTGTTTTCCCCTGGCTTTTACTTTCAGAGACATTCCAGTCTATTCTGAAACTGGCCTTTGAAAAGCAAGCAAACAAGCAAACAGATAGAAGTTTAAAGGTTTGTCAGCACTGGTGGATAGCATAATCAATGAACCATTCTCCATTGGTCAAGTGTTGCCAATCTTCAGGAAACAGACCACAAATACTAATTTGTTCCAAATCTTATTTAAAGTAACTCATTCCATGAGCTATGCAACTATCTGCTTTCCCGTGAGTTTGTGTCTTGGTGTTGGATTTTCAAGAGTCAAATAAGGTGCACGGTCTTGCTGACACTTCTCGGGGAGTTTTTCCCTATAAAGTGTGAACCCCGTTGTCTAAAATGAAAAGGGGCATGCTCACATTGTGGCCTGTCCCTCTGCTGCATCTAGTACCAGGACAGCTATTTTCATGACACAAAGAATTTTGTTTCTGTTCCTTTTCTTTGCCGTCAAATGAGCTTGAAAAGCCTTGAATAGTCACATTCTCACACAGTCCCGGATGATCCCTAAATCCATGTTGCTCAAATAAACCAAACAAAAAAATGCAAAAAGAGAGCAAGTTATTATTCATACACATAGTGACCAGAGATCACATAAATTGCTTTTATTTTGATCCTTTGAGCAGAGTTACTATTTCTAGGGAGAAAGGAAGTGTTCAGCATTCTTAACTGTGTGTTTCACCAATAGACCCAGCTATCTGTATTACAATGTCCTCAGGTCTATTTATTCTCCTAATCAGCAAAGGTGAACCTCATGCTTATTCATCACAAAAACTCTGAAGTTTAGATAAGCTGTTTTTAACAAGCATTTCATTAATCAGGGCTTATCAACAGACTCAGATGTTGTTAACCTGTGTTGCAGCTTCTAAATTTTAGGCTCTTTGCGCCTAGATACCTAGGATTTCCCAGACCACATAAAAGAAAAATTAGCTCACAGAAGTTGACAAGTTGAGCAGGGAGTCATCAAAATGAGCTATCAGAAAATACTAAAAGAAAGGCAAGACTTCTCTCTGTATTCGTGCTATAAAAGCTTTCTTGTAATATAACAGTAAACTCAGATCAGCTCTCCAACACATGGCAAGAGAGTGTAGGAGAAAAAACCACAACCGCTAGGGTTTTCTCAAGATGCACTATTTCAGTTTTTGTTGTGTTGTGAAGCTGAGTTTAGGTATGTGTTATGGGTTCAGCTGGGTGGTAAGAATACTGATAGAAAGAACATACAGAGTGCAACTTTCTCACCGCCCAATGCTCAGCTCGCTCCCAAACAGCAAATCCCCCATCTCCACTCAGCTCTCCACTTAAATACCGAGCATGACATCACCTGGAATAGAATACCTCATTTGGTTGGCTGGTTTGGGTCAGCCCAGACAGCTTCTTGTGAAAATTAACCCTATCCAAGCCAAACCCAGGACAGTAGGTAACTACCTAACATCTAAAAAGCTACCAGAAACAAGGAGCAAACTCAAAATTTCTATTCTGAATAGAATTCTTCTTTTTATCCTGGAGGTACCTTGTTTTAGCAGGGGTACAGCAGGCACAGTGGTTTCTTTTCCGTGACAAAATTAGTATGTTCTGGTTTCAGGTCAGACTTGGACAATTTTCCTTTTTAATTTCCACTTCAAGCAGCAAATTGAAAAATCAATTCTCATCATCGGTCTAATTGCACTCCCTCTGTTCTTTTCCGGAACACTCCAGAACAGGCACAAAAAATAGGGTACAGAAATAGAAAACAGAGAGTGGAAAATCCATGACCTAATAGTTTATGCTGAAAGGACTGGAAATACAGGTAGTTAGGACACAAAATCTCAGCTGAGGCTTCTACACCCTGCGATGTGCTGGGACAAGAGCTGCTGTTGTTCCACCACAGCTCTCGGCAAAGGCTTTTGTCAGAGACGTCTCATGAGGTCACAGACCAGTGGTTTCCATGTACTACCCCCTACCTAGCACACAGAGATTTCTTCCAAAGAGGAAGAAGAGAGTGAAGATCTCTCCTGCATCAAATCCACTGCCCCGTGCCTTATTCCCAACATGCTCCGAGGTCTCACTTTTCATTTCAGTGCTTCAGAGGGTGCTGAATAAAACGATCAGGTGAGGGCAGAAAGTACAGGTACTACTGATAAAGCACAAATGCAGTAGAGAACTATGGAGCAGATAGATTTAAACACTGGGAGATGATAAGTGTTGAATGCACAAATTACCCAGTCCATTATTTCAACGTGTTATGTTGAGTGCAATCATTGATTAAATGCTGGCTCATCAATGGCCAAGCAATGTTTAGCTTTGTACCATCCCAAACTATCTCTTATCATGCGAGTATGTGAACATTCTCAGTTGGCAACAGAAACAAGACAGTTGCATTAAATTAAACCTTGAGATTAAATCTGGTCTCTGGGGCAAAGGCAGAGTGATTAGTACTCCTGTTTATAAGAAGAGTTGCTCTAAACTTTTACTTATAAATCTCCTCCTCCACCTGTTATCCATCAGGGAAGCGAAGTTTTAAGAAATTGTGCAGATGGCTTTAAGGCACTCTACTTTTTTTGCTAAGAAATGCCTTGGCCTGCTAGATGTGTGTCTTGGAGATGGGACTCAATTTGCAGAAATTGCAGCTTTACTAACCTCTCCTGTTTTTCACCCAAGAACCTGTGCTGGAGTCCTGTGCAAGGCATTTTTCATTGCCTCTTCTCCGTAGAAAATGGGCTCCATTGTGTTGAAAGATACAATGTGCAGTACCTGTGCCAAAGGATTAAACTTTCATCATCTGGGTTTGATACTTGGATTCACGAGAGGAAATGAGTGTTAAGCATCCGCTGCATGCCAGGATATATTGAAAGATCCCTTTAGCAGTCCGTGCCAGTATTTTAAAAATAGGGCACATTAGGGTCTTTTGCACTAGAGAACATTCTATCTCCTTAAAGCAAAGCTTCCTCACCACGTTTGCCTTTTGAGCAGAAGGACGCAGTTCTCCACAATCTTTAAAATCATAGCAGTGGAAAGGAGAAAGCAGGAAAACAATGGAGGGAAAAGAGACAAAGAGGCGATAACAAGCAACTCAACAAGAATGTGTTTGCAATGCATTTTGGCACCAAGAAAGGACAGGGTAGCTTTGAGCTGCCCACACACGTACATACAACACGGATATCACACCATTGACAGAACCATAAATAGTAGTGGGGAAATTATTCCTTTGAGAGTCCTGAGGCAAAAAATCAGCCTGACCAAAGTCAATGGTCTTCTGCCACTGACTTTTGTGAAGCTCAGGTTTCACACCAGAGTTCACAAAACATTGGGGTTAAAGTCTATTGCAGTCAATTCTTGACCTGCACAAAAATTCTAGTCATAGCCAGGTAAAGTTTTCATTATCACAGATGTCTTTGAAATGTATATTTCTTTACACAAATACCACCTTGTGAGCTAAGTACTAAAATTTCCATTAAAACATCATGGAAAATCTGTGCCCTTTGACAGAAAGCTGCACGACCTCACAAGGTTTTGACTTTCTTACCTAGACTTTAGCAGAGAAGAGCCCGTAGGGTTTAGGCCATGGGTATTATGATGCATAGAACTATCACAAGAAATTCAAATTAATTCAAATGAAAAGCACCATAACATTCATAAGCCTCTCAAGGAAAAGGGCCTGATGATCTGCTGCAATAAACTGATATTAATCCAAGAATTTTTCAAGGTGACCCTTGAACATATTTTTCAAAAAGCTGGGGTTGCTCTGTGCACAACATCCTACCAGAAGAAAACCACGTACTTCCCTTTATAACAAAAGATTTTCAGGGCATGTTCTTTAAGGTTAGCCATTGCTTACTTGTGTCTTCATGGATTGTCATGGCACTGCAAATGTATGTGTGGTCAGACACATGTTCATTAAAGCTAAACTATTCTACTGTAATCAAGGCTCAAAAGCACGTAACATGCACAATTTTGCATTTTCCATGTTACATATAATGCCATAAAAGGAAAAGGCTCACTTATTACCCATCTATTTTTAGAAGCTTAATATGTATTCAAATACGGTTTGTAGAGAACAGGCATTTATTCAGACAACTCTTATACACAGATTTTGCTTTAAGAATTCTGTCATGTGAAGAAAAGAAAAAATATTTTAGTGATTAAGACATGTAACCAAGGACTGGGAAGCCAGGTGAAGTTCTTTCTGCTGTCCTAAGTTTTCCACACCACTCTAGGCAAATCACTTCACTCCTCTCTGTTTCAGGTCTGAATCTCTAGAATGAAGACTGTAGTGGTTTCTTGCTTCTCCTGAGTGTGTGTATGCATGTAAAAATGTATTAGAGCTTTTGTTTAGATAAAGAAAACACTCATTTTTTATTTGTGGAGGCCCCAGTAAAATGGAGCTATCTTGGCTAGGCTGCTAAGTGTCTCCACAATGCAAACACAAATTACGCGTTTGAGCCATTAGCATTCCAATTTTTTACAAAGTGAGACTCATTTCACCAGCTGTAAGCTGGAAGTCTAAGCTGGCCATCTAGACTCCAACCATATGCACAGCCAGGCACCTCCAGAGGGTAATTTTTTCCACTGACAGGAGACACCTGGCACTCCGTTCCACTGCCAAAACATCGGCATTTGTGTCACTCACAATGGTCTTGCACCACTCAGCTGGGCTCCAGCTGCCACCCCAGAAGGGTGCAGGTCTCCAGGACATCCCTTGCCACCTCCACTAGTCCCGTGTGGTTGTCTCAGCACCCTACTGCTCTGCTTTAAAAGCCCCTTCACTGAAGTGGCCAAACAATTCCACCAAGGTGGGATTCAGCTCACAGATTAAGACACCGAATTTAGGAGTGTAATGTCTACGTGTGAATCCAGAGCTCAGGCTTCCTTTGCAGGCCAGGCAGAGGTGCCATCGGCACACTCAAAGGAGAGCACCAAGTGATTCAGCTGCCCTGGAGCAGATGCCTACATCTGCCAGCTGAATAGCTCTGTAGAATCATTCAACTACACAACCTCAGATCATCTCATGTTTTGGATTCAGACAACTTTTTGTGCCTTTTTGAACAGCACAGAATTTACTTAAGAAATTAATTTAATTTATTTACTTAAGAAATTACAAGCAGTTATTGGCAAGTGAGCTCTTTTGCTTTATTAAACACTGCTTCAAACCAGAAAAATTACACAATCCCAAATGTGTAAAACTTGTAGCACAAAGAATGTACAGACCAAGCAGATACTAATTACAGAAGAGTGCTAGCAATACCACTACTTGTTTTCAATAAGAGAAAGAAAGAAAGCCCAGAGTGCTAATTCCTTGTAACAGAAACAACTGTCTCACTGGTATTCAGGAATTAAATACATGTTCCTCCTTCAAACTTGCACTTATTTGGTAACATGGCAGCCTTAATGGAAAATAGCATTTGTAGGTCTGGCAGTTTTGCTACAGTGTTAATGATAGTGAAGGGGGTATGAAAAGGTAGGTGGGAAGGGTTGAAACAGAAGAAGCAGCATCTGACCAGTTTGAAGAAGCACGGTATAAAAGGCGGCCTCCAAAACCATCTGCCAAAGTGTCGAGGTGATGGATTTTTAAATGTAAATAGATTTTTTTTTACACTCTATTTAGACCACGGTGCATGTAAGAGCAATACAGCAGGCCCAAACAATAGAGGCAACTGAACCACGCGGCACCGTCTGTCATCAGCCTTGCAGTCTGTGCTCATTTATTTGTGTGCACACAGGCTGAAGGCACAACCAGGTGATAGCCAGAGAGCAGCTGTCTTGCAGGCACCATTCTGGATGCAACCCATTTTTGCTGGGTAATCTTAGGATACCTTGGTGGAAAAAGATCCCGTGAAGTAGCACCGACAGAAACTTGCATAGAGAATGTAACAGGGTTTTCCACATCTTCTTGAAGGAAATCTCTCTGCCTGCATGTTTCAGCCACATCAGCTTAAGCTCATATTTAGGGTTCAGAGCAGTTTTTCTGAGTTCTGTGTTAAAGCCTGATGAAAGGCCAAAGCCTGCAAAGCAGGATACGGCTATTCCCACCATTGTGTGATGACCCTGGACTTGTTCGTGCTCTCATGTTTAGAGAAACACATTTTTGTGTCCCTGTTCAGAAAGGTATTTAACTCTGCCTCTTTTTAGTAAGTGAGTAGGTGGGTGAACAAGGGTCTTGAATTACAGAGAAAGGTAATTTTACAGGTAAATTACAGCTAAAGGTAATTGTAAAGTGTTTCAGAGGACAAAAAGAAAGCTTTCTATTTTGAAGTAATGCACTAACCTGACCAGCCTTTCATCGTATTATGGGGAAGAGCAGAACAAGTTCTCATTCTTATATCACTTCCTGTGTGAGGAAACCCCCAACCTCCTCTTTGATATCGACTCTGTGAAAGAATTCACTAGAAGTAGAGAAAGAAATCTCTAAAAACTCTGTTAGTAGCTGCACAGGTGCAATTTGATCTTGGTGTGAACATGCAAGCAGTGCTTCAGCAGCGATGTTCAGTGCATTTTGGGTATCTGACAAAATTCAGAACTCCTTTCTGATAACCTAGGTTATTCACACTCATCTCTTTCACCAGCATGAACCATGTGAGACTTTTCTGACACCAGTTGTCTGTGTCCACAGTGTTGTTGCTGACTTGTCTTCTTCAGCCGTGTAGCAACAGCAGCACAGAGCTCAGCAAAGACCCCAAAGCCTACTCAGGAAGCAGAGTAGCAAGACTGCGAGCTCCCTCAGACCTCCAGCCTGCTGTGGTGACATTGCTAGGGCACCCAAGCTAGCCTGAATCCACCCCATGTCACAGTCCAAATTTACTGTTCCTTCAGCTTCCCTGTGACTGCTAAGACAATGACATTCAGCAGCAGAGCTGTAGGACTGTCTCCCAGGCTGGGGATGCAGTGAACCAAATGGTACTACTACCATTGGTTACGTCTCTTCCAGCGGGTCCCCAGAAACTTAAAAGCATGATTTTCACCCACTCCAGAAACGTAAATTATTAAAGAACATTCCATAACTACTACAGAAGCAGGTTATTCAAAGATCAGCCTTGACTGAAATAAGGCATGCCCTGCCCGCCCCATTCCTGTGGCTCTTTAATAACTCTGTCATTTTAGTTAATCGCGGCTATTTCTACCAGCCAAAACAAATACCACATTCAAAAAGGCTTGTCATGACTATCAGAGTGTTACCTTTTCCCCTTCTGGTAGACAAGTTGAAGTAGGAAAACAGATTGTGGCTCTTGCGAACCCTGGTTCCCCCACACAATGGAAATGCGATTACAGCCCTGCCATGCCCCCGAGAGCGGAATAAAAAGCCTCTTTCTACTCTGTCTTACAGGGTAGGACATCATTACTCCATGAAACATAATAGCTCAACACTTACACCTGAAACACAATCTACTCCCTTCTCTCTTCATTCTCGCTGGAGCTACTACAGCTCCCTTGTTCCATTATGTAGGATATTACTTTCCCTGTCTGAGAGCAGGAGGGAAGACATCAGCTGTTATCTTTCAGCCGATAAAGATCTTCATTCACGCCTGAAGGACTGCAATCTAAGAAAAAAAAAAGACCACATCGTCCCTTGGGCTCTGTGAATGGCAATGCAATAACACAGTGTTAATAGCTCCCGGTCTAGATAACGCCATTACTTCTGACAGTAGGAAACAGAGTTTGATAGTTGCTGACATGTTTTGATCACCTGTCAGGGAAACATTATGTCAAAGTTTTGCTTCAGCAGAAATATTCCATTAGCATTTGCACCACGTTCCTTGCCTAACTTAAGAGCTGGCACCATATACGAGCACAGGCTTTGGGCATAAATCCACATCATAACGATAAAGGGCTATGGACCCTGAAGCCCCATTATATTTGACAGTGATTTCCAAGAGATTTTTTTCCTCTTCTTTATCTGGACCTTCTCCTGGAAAATCCTTTGCACCTCAGGCAGGCTGCTGTGTCGCCTAATTTCCCCTCATGTCGTTAGGAGTTAAGTGCGTTTCCTCAAATGGGTCTCTGCACCTTGATAGAACTTACCCCCAAACTGATCATCTTATTTGAGGAGGAAGAAAAATCAGAGCACCTATGGTAAACGTTCAGTCTAAAAATCTCTATTTTAGGACTATCAGTTTTTTAAGTGTTATAACTTTATGGAGTCTATGATTATATGGCTGTGAGCTATATTAACTTGAATTTTATCTAATAGGTGGTGGTAGGGTATGCAAGGCATTCTTCTGTCCTCTCCATCCCTGAACTCACTGCTTAGCTCTATGCTGCCCAACATGAAAAGTGCTCTTAGGTTCTGGGAAACTGTGGGAATTGCAGATATTGACAGATATTCCCACTAAAATCACCTAAGCTGTGATAAAACCAACTGTTTGTGTGGAAAAATCATCCTGAAAAAAGATTTTGTATGTTGTGATCGATATTTCTGTATGCTTTATCAGCTCCAAACACAAAGTTTATCTCCTATAATCAGCTAATTTGAAGGACCAACTGGGGCTTTGGAGACCACACCTTGACCTACAAACACCACCAGAAGGCCCCAAACCAGGCATCCTCCTGACCACCATCCTTCCAGGAGCACTTTGTAAATACTCAGAGATAAAGCAAAGGAGCATGAAGGCTGCAGCAGTCAGGGTGATGCTACTCCACTGTCCAACCTTGAGATGAGTTTTAAAACCAAGCAAACTAAAACAGATGATCTGCCCCAAACCAGAAGGGTGGGAGAGACTGATCTTCAAGCTGAGGGCTGAGCTCTGCTTGCTTTGCCCATGGTGGACATATTTGTGCGTATGCATGTGGAAGCCACCACAGACACGTATGCTCACTTACACCTGCTCATGTTTTGTGGATGCTGCCGTGCACAAAGGTGAACCATGGCACAACAAATTAGGTCTGACATGGGACATGCAGCTGCCTTGGACACACCAGCCTGTACCATTTAGTGCTCCTCTGCCCACGCGAGGGACTGGCAATCCCCCGGCTGAGTTTGACAGCCACAAGGCTTCTAACAAGGGGTTGAGTCTGGCACATCTTCTTCCCACTTTAGATATATCTGACACGTTTTTCATAAAGCTGGGGAAGAGTAGACGATGTGAGATGGGTGAAAGCAAACCAGTAAGGAAAGAAATTATGTTTAAACTTTTAAACAAGGCCTGTAGTTTGAAAATATTCTTCCTTTTGCTTTTTTAAGAAAATGGCTATTACTTTTGCCCAGTTGCTTGAGTTCCTAAAGGGCTCTGGCTTTGTGGGGTGACTCCAGATCAAAGTCTTGCATTAGGGGCAACCCAGAGTCTATGCTGTAGGTGTCTGATGACAGTTATCATGATGTGGCAATTTGTGCTTGAGTCAGACTCTAAGTTACAGCACAATTTGTAGCTGGTAACACATAAACCGTGCTGTAGCTCGTGCCGCCTTATGGGAATCTCAGCAGACACAGCCACGAAAATCACAGATTTCTACCAAAGCCTGGAAGCCCATGTGTCTGTTAATGAGGAGGGAGTCAGATAAAACTCAACCCATGTCTCACCAGGTCTGGCAGTATGTGCCACACCATTACAGTTGCTCAGGAGGAAGGCAGCAGCTGTCTGGGCTGCTCTGGCCCCATCCCTGAAAATGCACTTAAAGGCAAGGATAAACTCAGGCTGAAATACAAGCAATAGGTAAATGGCCACTGCTTCCAATCCCTGGGCTGAACGAATGTCTTTCTAATACATTTGCAGGGCTGTGGCTCACTCTGGGACTCCTGTAAATCACTTTACTGCAGTGTAGTTTGCTCTTGGTTGCTACTTAATGAGAAAAATGTGAAGCTGCCGACATTCCCAGCAGTGTCCGGCAGAGCATGCAGAGATCCTACCAGCCAGCCCGCCTCCTGCAGACAAGTTGCATTCCCTTGCTCTCTTTACCCTCTGGGTTCCCGAATGATGATGTTCTTCACACCAGCTTTCAGACCAAGGAGCAGTACTGCACCATGCTCCCTGTCCGCATGAAGCAGATGATGAAAGGACCAAGCAAACCCTGTGTGAAGAGCGCTTGTGGTAACCTTTGGCCATGTGGTAGTGCAACTGCAAGCACAGGGTCAGCAAACCATGTCCTGGGGCTAGGAATTGGCAGTGAAAAATGCTTTGGCAAACACTGGAGAGTTCTGAAAATGGCTCAAGGAGTGGCAGCACAGAAGGAGCAGGAGTGGTGTGGAAACATCCCATGGACGGAAGATTTCTGCTCCTGGAGCCTAAGCCTGGCCCGTAGTTACACAAACCCTTTCACAAGGCTGATTGCCCCCTTCCCATTCCACAGCATTTTAGCCACTGGGACCTGGAAAAAGCTTGTGCTGCGTTTCTTTCTCAAGCAAAATTCTCAGAGCTACTGGTGCTGAGAGAGGTAAGCAGGATCAGCCTTTAAATGAAAAATGTACTCAATTTTAAGATGAGAAAGGCATCTGGTGACATTTTTGTATATAAAGATACGCTCTCAACAGTTCTGCATATAGACATCAGTCAAAATAAAGTGAGAATACCACAAAATAAAAATGTAGTGTTTATAAGACTTGACAAGTGATAGAACACGATAAAGCATATTTCCTTTGCATATGCTCCCTTGACCTGTCATGAATCATTGCAACAGAAAAGGTATTGTAGCTGTGGCAGCAGCACAGCAGATCGCTATTTAAATTCCCCAGCAGACAAATAACTCTGTGATTTAGCGCTCCCCTAACAGCAGACTGCTGTAAATAACACCTAAAAGGCTCAGGAACTCCTATGATATCTCTCTTGGGCCTTATACCAGCACTCACGGAAGTCAGGAGAGTTTCCTCATTGATTTGAACAGGCTTTGCTTCAGGCCATTAAAACGGATGCTCATCACAGTAAATCCAAAACTATCAGTGGAAGTGTTTTGGGGTAAATCTACTATAAGAAAAACTGGTAGCAGAGCCCTTGCATACTCTGCGCTTTGCAAGGGAACAGGAGACTGCAGCTGAACAATGTCAGATATGTTTTATTTTCAAAGCCATAACTGAGCCTAATTTAAATGGTGTTTTCTGATGCATTTTTCGTGATTGGTAAGATTGTGTTACATTTCGGGCTAGGCAGCCAGCTGCAAATCCAGTGAGGGCAGTAGGCAGAAATTAGTTCCCCTGTTCATAACCCATTAGTTGGGCATTTTCAGCTCTGTGGCACTGGTCCTGTCTCTTGCTTACTCACTTGTTTTGGAAGCTGAATAAATAATTGCTGCCCAGAGGAGAGAGCCCACAGGCTACGGAGACAAAAATGGTCCCCACGAGGCTTCTCATGGTCAAACTCAGTCTACTGCAGACTGAATTATGAAATGTAATCTGAAAACTGTCTTTATCCCTGAGGCAACAAGACTTTGTTTCATGAAAAGAAATTGTATTTTCACCTTGAAAGCTCATTATAGATGGGAGCAAATTCACACAAATGTGCTTATTCAGATAAATCCTTGCTCACATTAAGGTGTATTCTCTACATTCAGCCAGGCGTGGCGATGGGAAAGCAGAGCCAAGGCACTCTGAATTGTCTTGCAGACAGTTACAAACCTGTTGCACAGTTTATATTAAACAAATTCTAGTAAAGTTAAAGAATTTTCTATATTTAACAAAGCTCTTTTGCCTATTCCCTCACTATTAAAAAATTTCTGAGTATTACGGCTCTTTCTTCAGTTGTAAAATATCTGTATCAGGCAATCAGCTTAACTAAATACTTCTTGGGGTTTTTGTTGAGTTTTCATTTTGTGCTTGCTCTTCAGCATATCTGCAGGGACTGCTGAGACTTCTCATAGTGGTTTCAAATGTATTCCCATTGTTTTAACTGCTCCTCCAAGGGTTTACTCAACAAGATAACTGTCTTGCCAAAAAATTGTCCAAGAAACATTTAAACTCATCCCACATGGGAAAAAAAAACAGTGCTCATTAAAAAGTCTTCACAGATTCTACTCTCACCTGTACCCCCATCTCCTCCATATACATCCTTTGTTGTCATGGGAATGTCAGAGGTACAGCACCACGTGCACATCCCCACTAACAGCACATTTCGGTACAATATTCACCTCCAATGCTGAATTACAGGCACTTCTGCACCAAACTTTGTAGGGAGCTTTTGCTATCCATCTGCTTCCTTGGAGGTTGAATAAGAAGAATAAAATACTTGAACTTAGGCAGAACATCCTGAAAAGGGATAACCTGTATTAGCCCACAGATCAAGCTGATATTTTAGAATGACCTACGCAGTTCTTATTCTGATGAGCTCCTAGATGGTTATCCCAAAAACCAAAAAAGACAGTGTCTATAAGGAGTTTAATGTATGCCTCAGCTGGAGGGAAGCCATCTCTATTGAGCAGAGAGCACTGCATTCATCTTCATACTGTTAGTTGGAAAATAACATTCTTTGCAACTGGAAAATTGTTCCTTGTCTCTCTTTGTTTACCAGCATAGTTTGTCACCACTTGCATTAACAAGTTTCTGGGATGAATCATGGACAAACTGTACAGGGTCTCTTAAATCTCACTTTTGCTCCAAAGAACGCAGTAAAATTTAATTGTTGTTTTTATGAATAGACCAACAAACAGCTTATGTCCACAAAACACTCAATATAGCACAAAGGCACTAAAAACAAGATTTTACCATTTATGATAAAATTCTATGTAATCAGCAGTTGTGGTTTAAAATCAACAATGCAGCAATCAGCGGATTTTCTCTTGGTTATTTCAGCAAGTCAGGCTCAAATCCAAAGGTCTTCTGGAGTCAATGGAAGAGGCTGCATCTTCAAAAAAGATGTGGTTAATTGAAAGCCATCAAGCAGACCCAGCGGTCCATCAGTTGCTCTTACCTGGCACAAGCTTTCCAAGAAGTAACAACAATGCGTTACAGTTGATGGGAAGTATAATGGCTTGAACCAACTTCCATGGCTTCCAGACATGGACCAAGCATGGAGATAATAGCACTTACTGTCAAGCAGTGTGACATCAAGATGGTTCACCTCAGGCAGGGGGGCGACTTGAACTTGCAGTCCTTGGCAAGAGTCCTAACTGCTGTGGTTTCAAGGGACATTCTGTGCTTTGAAGAGAAGTGAACTGGCCCCTCTCCCTTTCTGTGAACTTTGGCTATGTTTCATCAGTATTTTGGTTTGGAGCAGTTGTGCAGTTCTGAAGCAACCCTCCATCACTTTCTTTACCGCAGAGTTCACAGAATTTGTTCAGTTTAAGGAGCAGTCTTTGTGCAACAGATTCCTCTTGTGGGAGACAAACCAAAACCTCTGCTGTAGCAAACCCCAGGAATTGTCCTACAGAGATGTGAGGGTCCCCAGACTACATCCTGACTTTGCTTCAGCCCACATGCCTGGTGGGGCCTTTCTGTGCAGAAGCCCAGACTACATAGAAATGGAAAAAACTCCCCCAAAACCACATCATGTGTGGATGTGAAGCTCAGCGGCAATCCCTTGGAGATACCCATCCAATTCTTTTCTGCCAAAATGCTCGCTGCTGTAGAAGCTGCCTTGTAGACGCTCAGTTAAGATTTTAGTTGCTTTACAGAGAGACAGAATTATAGAGATTGTTTTGATCAAGGCTTAAAGTCTGTCTCTGTCCTTAGCACCTTCTTCTGTTAGAGATTTTTCTTCGATTATTTTTGTGGCTCCTGTGAATCCAGTTCTTAGATGCCTACAGGTCCATGTGCATCAGCTGGGCTGGGAATCTGGCCAACTTGAAGTAGCAGAAGCACCTAATGTCACATGACTTTTCTGTGACTAGGGCCCACCACCCATGTTACTGCATTGTTGCTGATAGCTGAACACAGTGGTAGCATGGGGTGGCCAGACACTTCAATTGCATGCACCCGGGTGACAGATACTGATGATTAGCAGGTTACTTCCCGAGGCACTAACGGTTTCAGTCCCAGCAACAGCATTAGAAAATCTAGCTGGTGGGAGCAGGTTGGGTCTGAGACAGTGCAACGAGAAAGGATCTGTAAGAGCAAATTTTCCTGGGGAGAAGGATTAGCCTAGGACTTAGGTGATGATATTTGAATTAGCTTTTCTCTTTAACAAATAACCCTCAAAGGGAATGATTTTTGGCTCTATACTGAACACTCAGTTGGCTTCGAACTACAACGGAACCCATCAAATCCCAGACTATTTGCACTTTTTTCTGATGGTACGCAGTCTTTTTGTCTTTTTGTATGCTGGCCATATAACCCATGCACTACCTTTGAAACTTCATAACTTGTTGCATAACTTCTTTTTCTTTTTTATCCTGACCTGGCTTGCTTTTAAAACCAGCTGTGTCTTTTCACCCGAGGTGAGGCTTTGCAGCTAGCCTACATTATGTAAACATGTATTGTAACATCCATAAACCTGCAGTTAGTCAACAAAAGATCAAACGGACCAACACACTTTCACGGTAGCCATCAAAGTCACTCAGACTTTTTCAGCGAAAGCTGCCAGCTTGCATTTTTTTTGTCCAATGGAAAAGATAAGGCTATTTGTCTTTCTTTCACAGTTCCAAACAAATAAGGAAAAGAAGGACAGTAGTTTAAAACCATATCTTAATCAAATCTGTTCATCTAGGAGTTTATATTTCATGACTTTACCTGCATTCCAGAGGGAAGTCAAATGTCAGACTTTCCCCCTTTATCTTCTCTCTTTGACTCAAGAGAAGATCTGTATCTTTACAGAATGAAACAACTGTTTTCCTTAAAATGTTTCAATAGGCCTTGATTTTGTAAAACAAGCCACTTCTCTGGCAGGTGCTTTGATTTCAGGGAATTAAAGTAATTGCCACAAAAAGGCTAACAAACCCCACAGCTGCTGGAGTAAAAGGAGAAGAAGCTGCGTGTATGTGCACAGCAAGTCTGGGCCAGAGAAGAGGCGGACAGGGATGGGGTTTTGGTGTTAACTTCTTTAATATACTTTCTTTTCTTACTATTCAACCTGTTTTGGTCCTAAGTGTATATCAAGATATCATCTGCTTTCTCCTCTTCCCTAAGCTAACTTTACCAACTGGGCCGATTGTGGATGTCCAGAGAAGGACAAAAAGCACAATCAGAGCTATAGAGAAAAAGACCGTTGAGCAAAGAGTTCAGAAATAGGGTTTGTTTAGTCTTCACACTGGAAGACTGAAATGAGGCAGTATAGTCTTACAAAGTAGCTGCAGAGGAGATAGAGACAGTTCTTCATGTCCACTGATGATAGGACAAGGAGTAATTGGTCTCCATAGCACTAAGGGAAATTCAGGCTGGCTATCAAGGGACACTTTCTTCTGTGATTAATTTTGTGCCAGAAAATCTTGTCCAAGAATCTGTGAAACCTCCACCACTGGATGGTGTTTCATAAACAGCTGAGGCAGAAATGATTTAAGTGTCTACGAGAACAGCTGATGTTGCCTTAGAGGAATGGGCTTTAGGATAAAACACTTCTTTGAAATCTCTTCCAACGTTATCTCCAAGACCTCCTTTTATTTTCTCAAAAAGCCTTGGATTAAGACAGAACTCATGGCTCAGAATTGATTCAAAGTTTGGGGTTGCTCATCCCTTAGCCAAGATTTTGGTCTGCACTGCTTTCTTCCTGCTTATCTACCCTTTTAGCTCACGCAGAGTAAAGCAGAGTGAGAACTGAAATCCAAGCAAGGTACCAGCACTGGGGGCACCCTCATCCAACATAGTCTTCAAAGGCAGCCTTACCTTACTGTTCATAGCACTTTCTTGCAGAGTTTTTTCACCTGCTACTATCTAATCCCCACTATGTCTAATTTGAATCCTGCCCCCCTCTTTTTCTCATTCAAGTTGTACCTCCTCAGGGAGGAGAACTGAGCACCCCAAGATGTATGTTAAAAGCTAATCTGTTTTGGATGTTAGATTCAGAAATGACATCATGGACAGAAGTTATTAAACAGATGTTGGTTTGTGCACTGGCGAGGAATGATTCCCTGTGTTGCGAGAAGTCACAGGGCCACTAAGCCTCTGTATTTCCCCACACAGTTCCACGTTTTCCACCCATAAATTTTGTCTGCATACATTTTGAGGACTTTAATGTTCTTCTTCAGAATTTCCAGCCATTTTCTAGCTTATTTTTGTAGCTATTGCTCTGGAGAACAAGGGCAAAGCTTGAGGAGAAGAGGATACAGGCTGCTCACAGACTGTTAGACCTGCTCCTCTTCCATTCTGCTCACCGATGTATCCAAGCCTAGAGCAGAAAGGACAGGCTGTCTCTCGCCTGTCTCACATCTCCTTCCAAGTAAGGAAATGTTCTCTTTACCCTGAACACTGTATCCCTTCACATGCATTCAGTTAGCATGTGCTCCTGGGGAATACATACAAAGACACATTTTTCTACCTGTAAATGCGAGTACAACTAACACAAGATAATGTCAAGCACAGAGAAAAAAGTTTCTGCTGCTAAAGTGCAGCCAAGAAAAGGTCAGAAAAATATTTTGATGCCTATGAAATCATCTGAAAAAAACATTTCGTTAATGTAAAGGGCTCTTCTTTCTCTTCCTGTTTAACACCATTGAATATATTTTTAACCGAATTTTCATCTGAGCTCATATTTAAGTTACTTACTTCTCTATGGAGAACTTAACTAGCACTAAACATGGGCCTGTCCTGTATGTCTGAATGTGAAGGTGCTCAGAAATCACACAACAAATCCTAGTGCCAGCCTCATGGAGAGGGAGGATGAATTAATCATTTTGTATCTGTGCAATTGTGGGTTCTAGGTGTAAATCCAGAATTCTGCAGTAAATTCTACTGGAGATTATTTTGGATTCCTACATCTCAGTTTAAAAATCACGTCGTGGGCTCCCACTATGTACTCTCCTTCCCCAAGTGTTCCCCATAGCAGCAATGTACAGAACTCTCCTTTGTAGATGCATTTTTTCCAAACATCCTGCAGAAAATATTCTTGCAATGCTCCATTATATATAAATTATGTGAAGTACTCAATCTAAACATTTAGAAAGGCCTGCCATAGTCAGACCATACCGAGATACTAACCAGTCTGAAGCTGCAGGGTTTCCAAAGAACAGTATCGGCTTCATGTCCCTGCGATCATGGCAAGGTCAGTTCTGAACCTGCAGGAATTGCAGGGGCTGTACCTTTGGAGGACAGTTCAAAGGGCCATTTAGAGCTGTAGTTTTATCTGATCTCCTGGATCCTAACACTTGTTAAACACGGAAACTACTCAGTTGCTTTTTTTTTTTTGTTTCTCTCCTTGTCTTTGCTGTATGCATTTGGACACTTCTGCTCGTACCATTCTCTTCCGAATTTACCACTATCCTCTCCTTCCACTCCTCTCTTCACTGTCCAGTTTGCTGCTCCCTTTGCCTTCTGAAGTCTCTCTTCTCTGTTGCCTCTGTGTCTAAAACATCCTGCCAGTGTCGCTGTTTACATCTCAACCTTGTTCACGTCCCTTTTAACAAGGTATTCCTTTCAAAATGCCCACAAAGAGAAACTAATAATGGGCCAGAAGATCACCATGAAGTCATTCACCTCTTTGACGCAGTCACGCACCCTGTCTCCTTTGTGTCCCGTCCTTCATGGTGTGGGCTGCCTTTGCCCTCTCTCAGTCCTGCCCAATGCCAAGAAACTTCATAAACAATTAGGGGATGCACTTTGGTTTGGAGAATGAGGCATTGACTTTGCTCTGCTTTCAGTCCTGCCATTAAGCTGCTAAATGACCTTGAATAACTTTTTTAACCTTGTCTGTCCCAATCTGTCTCATCCTGTGACTTTTTTCAACAAAATGTGTAAGCTCCTGGGATCTTGTTATGTGCTGTTAAAGCCCTTTGAACAAAAGGACCCTATTTTCCCATTGCCTGGCTCAGCTGGGACTTATTCCGTGTAACCACAGACATTTACGCTGTGAATATCTACATCGCAGCTATTTGCTTAAGTTTACCAGACACTCAGAGGGGAACAATAGGGGGAACAGTTTTAGACTGAGATTCACCTAAGCAAATGCAGACTTCACCTTTGGGATGAAATGAATTGCTCCTTCAGAATGCTTGCATTTTGAAAATAGTCCCCGAAATATTAACCAATTGCAATTCATTGGTGAATTTATCGGAAACATCCAAATTATTTTGGGCCAGCTAGGTTGCATTTTTTAATAAATAAACTAATCAATTACAAAAATACTCACCCAGTTCTTTTGGGAAATACAAAATATATGAAAGGTGACTTTTCACAGTCATTTTTAGAAGTTTCTTCGTAAATGGATTCTTGAACTTCTGCTTCACAAGGAAGTTTTATCACATTTCAGACTCCTGAAGAGCTATAACTGTGCACAATGCATGTAGACACACAGAAACCAGAAAATCAGCACACCAGACCCACCTCAGAGATCCCATGTCGGTTTTATGTAAGCAGAAAGCAAGAGAACCTGAACATCTCCAGAACAGCACTAATACCTAAACACGAATGTAACACCATGAAAATAAGACTTGACAAAGACACTTTCCCTGCCTTAAATGAGAACACAATACTTCCATGAAATGGCATCTGCTGAAGAGCTCAAGGGAAGGAATATTCTGTTTTCCTACCCAAAGGAAGAAGTTTTGAGAAGAACAGTCCTTTTGCAAGGCAACTAAATGGAAAGGTCATGTCACTCACTAAATATGCAGAAATGGAAGAGATGAATAACTGACTAGCATGAACATTGCACCTATCACTGCTAATCAACATCACCTCATACAGTTGAAATGGCAGTAGAATATTGCGGTGTCTTTGAATAAGACTAAGTAACAGAATGAACTTTTGAAAAAAATAGTCAGTTTTGCCAAAACCTATTACATCCACTCTACAAAGGGGTGCTTGTGAGCAACTGGGAGGGAAACAATAATAATAAACTGGAGAAATAACTTTCATAGGATAATAAATGAATTGCAAATAGCACACGTCAGACACACTAATTCTAGAACAGAAAACTGATCCAAAACAGAAATAAAATGAGATTGTGACTGGGACAAATAGCCTTTTCATCCTTAGAAAAGGAGAGACACTTTTCTGAGCAAACAATCTTTGGAGTTAAAGTGCCATTTTATGTGCCAAAGTAAAAAAAAAATATATATACACCCATTCAGCTACTCCAAAATTCCAAGAACCTAGAGAGATACTACACAGAGTATGGGGCCTGCAGTGCCCCGTCAAAGAGAGGTTTTAGAGCCCACCGGAAACTGGATTAGGCACAACTAAAAGAACAGATCTAGCCCTAGAAGAAAACCTTCTGCAAGGAAGAAAATTTGGGGAATTCATTCAGTTATTAGTCACAGTTATTTAAAATGCCTCTGCCAGCTCTATGAGGCTGGAGAAGTCATCGTGGACAATGGAAAACTGAGATGGACACAGATCCTGTGAAGGAGAGAGAGGAGTTAATACCTTCCTGTGAGTCTCTTCCTCCCAGTGCTCCTCAGGAAGGGCTAGTAAAATGTGGAGGCTTAATTATTTCATCTCATGTGAGTTTGATACTCCAGAGAAATATTGGAGTGGTTTGTAATTCTGAAAACTGGAAGTTGCTCAGCCAAAACCTTAGTTTGAAGCCAAGGAATGCACCCCTGTATACAGCAGCTGGAGATGTGAAGAAGAGGAGATATAACTAATCAACTGGAAGAAAAGCTTCATCAGTGCCCACATCCCTCCAGTTCCATGCCACTGCACTGACCTGTAGATCATTGCTAAGGAAAGTGGGGATTGTCTGTTTTTAATAACTCTGCTGAGACCACTGCAGTACAACCATGTGATGTGAACACCTGGTAACTGAGGACTGAATGCAGGCTAATCATCTCAGTTTGAATGGGCCACCAGCCCAAATACCATTTGCATTTATTATCAGGCTGGGCTGGACTTTAGCTGGGCTTGGAAAAGAAAATTTTATCTTTCAACAAGCCCCTGAAGCCATCCTGTTCAAGAAAGAAACAGCACTGAGACAGATCAGTAAGGTAATGGAAAACATAGAGTCTTCTTTCTCGAAGTACATGTCTAATGTTTAGAGCTACACTTCTTTGGTGGTAATGTTGTGCAGGCCTACAGAAAACAAAAGCTATGTGCAGGTTCTCAGAAACACCCCAGGAGCAGCCACAGAAGAATCTGAACCACGATCCTCCAGACTTCTTTGAGTTAGAGCAGTGGCAAGCTGCTTCTTCAGAGACTCACATTGACAAGTCCTCAAAGAGGATCAGCAGCAGCCTTGGAATCACTTAGGAGTCCTAATATTTATGCCAAAGCCTTTTAGAACTGAATACAGCTAAAAAAAATATATTCCTTAGAAATTAATCTGCAAAACAACACAATGTCATAAAGAGTGAAAACTGCAGGAAACATAAAAATCCTGCCTTGAGGATGTAATTCCACACTAAACTCGCCAGAAGGATTTAGCCACTGGTTCAAATGTAACCAGTTTGCACTGCTCAGGGTAGTAAAGAATCTTCTCCCGCAACGTCAGTGCTTGTGTCTGGCTTCCGTAGATTTACTGCAGATTCCGTTCCTTTTGGTCAAAGGGCAGTTCTGACGGTGGTCAGTAAAGGAAAGGGAAGCTTGAGAAACAGAATAGTGGCTTCATAGTGAAGATTCATTTAGACAATTTGGTATCTATTACAAGCTGAAGTCAGACAGTGTCTGCATGCAAATGTGGGGGAGGGAGTGAAAAGGAACCTCACGCAGTGACAGGGTTCGTTTTCTTCATTAGCATTTACAAAGTGAGTGACATAAATATGGGATCTGATTACTGGGAATACACTGGACATGCCCTGCATGTCACAAAGCTCTCAGGCCTCTGTGCTAGCACCATGTGCTGCTATCACATTCAGGTGCTCTCTTCAACCAGTTGAAATTACGGATTACCATTGTGGGAAGGTTCTGTAATCTCACATCGGTACAAGATGGCTGTCTGCTGCTGCATGCAAGGAAAACCTTTGTCCTTTAATTCCTTGTCCCTTGAGCAGAATGGTTGCACTTAGGGGAAGATAATAAGGATATTCTCAGATGCCCTAAATTCTTTGACACGCTGTCTATGGCTGGAAAGCAAGGAAAACAGAAAGAACGTGTGACTTGGAAAATGACAGCGCATGCCCCAAGACTATCAGTGTTTCAGCGGCATTTGGACAATGCCCTTAAAAACATGCTTTAACTTTTGGTCAGCCCTGAAGCGGTCAGGCAGTTGGACTAAAGGATCATTGTAGGTCCTGTCCAAACAAAATTTCTATTCTATTCTATTCTATTCTATTCTATTCTATTCTATTCTATTCTATTCTATGGGATAGAGGATGTATTCCAGGAAGAGGGGTCAGTTGTCTTTGCCTTCAGATCACGTCAGCAAAACAAGTCCTCACAGAGCACGACAGCAGCTATTACCTGTATAAAATGACCTTATACCAGAGAAGGGATGGGAGCGAGGGAGGAAGGCAGCGGATGGCCTTGCACTGGGGCAGGTGCTTTTAAGCAGCTTCCAGATGGCACCAGCACCGTACAATTTATTTGTGTCATGAAGAAAGTGGATCTGTCATTCAGGTCATTCAGACAGGGTTTCATTTCACTCTCCTGGAAGTGTTTGACTTCACCTGGCAGTTTTCTTACTGTTACCCACGAAATAAAGATTTTTATCAGCTATAATGGAACAGCCAGGACTTCTTTATTCTCAGTTCTGTTGAAACAGGAGGCAAACGGTGACTGGAAGAGCTGGCAGCCTGTGCAGTCTGACGTGAAAAATAATTTGCTGAGCCTTGTCATTCAGATAAGGACAAAAGACCATGTCCAGCTCTGGGGCAATAGTGCAGCTTAAACGAGGGTCTGCAATTTAGCAAGAGCCAAGGCAGTGGGGGAGTATGGATGGGGAGGTATTTCTGAAGTGGAGATTGTGGAAATAGCATCTAAATATGAAGCAGAGATAGCAGGTAGCTAAAAAAAGTTTGCAAGATTTTGTGTGGAAAGGAAGGAAGAGACACAGAGTCCACACTACAAGACCAAGTGTGCAAAATCTTCCCACCACTCTCCTCTAGCCCTATTATTGCACAGAAAAAAAAATCAGAGATATTTTGGATGCAGCTTTAGAACCGGCAATAATTTGCTTGAAATTACACAGAAAAGCTGGTTTTAATTTCCCTGCTGAACTACTTTCTTTCACTTGATGTCAGTAAGTGGCCAGAACAAGAAGGCTCAGAAGAACAGTAGGAGGCTTTGTAACGTACGATCGCAGAAAGGAGTTAGCAGGGACAGTAATCTGAATGTCATTAGTCCTAATATTAATTCCTTTTAGCCTAGCAGTGGAATCAGAATATACCATTAGTAAGCATTACATGGCATAGCCTAATTACAGTACATGCATACAAGAAATATTGTTACAATGCAGCAGCCCCTGCCTTGGCCTCCTCATGCACAAATACATGAGACAATACACTTCCCACGAGTCTTTCAACATGCCAGACAAATGTTTTTTCCAGAGAAATGACAAAAAAAGGAAATTTTATGATGGCTGGGGCAGGGTAGACAGAAGCAAGGAGAGGGAATGGGGAGTGATAAAATGGTGAGTACAGAAAAGCACTGGCTGTACAAAGGGATTAGCAGGGCTGTGGCACCTCGTTTTTTGCAGCACATGGCAGTGTTTGGTCATTTGCAGGATGAGAAGAATGAGCATAGGGACCTCGTCTTACATCTCCCAATCACAGACACCATCACTGCTGTGTTGGACCATGGCAGCTGCAAATGAACAAGCTATTACTGATCTTACTGAGTTTAAAGGATGAGTTCAAACTAAACTGCTAAAAAGCATTTTAATTTTTTTAAAATTTATTTTTAAATTTCATAATATTCCTTAAAGGCAGTTCCTCAGCAGGAGCTGAAGGAAAATAAGCTAGCTATGGTTTAATGGACTAGTCCCAGAGAACCTTGCATAAAATAGTTACAATATTATAAACGAGAAATGTTGTAAGAATATCTAAAACAGGAATTTACACAAAGTATGGTGGTGCCTTTTATTTGCATATGACCTCAATGATTATGTGCAAGATTTGGCCCTCCTCACAAGAAGTGCCACATTCTGGTTGGAGAAACATGATGCTTTTGTTTTGGCAGAAAATAAATCTCTTAAGGTAATCAAAAATTCATGTAACGTATTCTAAAAATATCCCCTCCAAAACTGTCTGTGCCAGGCAAAACAGAAGAAAATATTTGCCTTTGACAGGAATATTGATCTATAAAATGTCTCTTTTCTTCTCCCTCCTTTGCCCTCTTGGTTGTCTTCCAAGCTCCCCCCTTCTGGTGTTTTCAACAGAGCAAGGGCTGCTTCTGGGAAGGAAGATCTTGAAACACAACTTTGCCAGCTATCCCCTGATTTTTATTTACACTAGGCCCTTTGCACTGTTCTAACAATTTAGAGAATGATTACATCCATTTTTAGCTCGTTGGAGTTCCCCCAGCATGTAGAAGGACCTTTGTGTGAAAAAGGACTTCATATGCGCATTATTGCAAAGTTGCTTTGGATGCCCTCTCCCCTGCACAGAAATAAATGGAAGCGAACCTGGAAAAAATGTTTCACTTCCTATGAAAGTCAATCCACCTAGAAAGGACTCCTCATAAAGAGGAATACTGCTCAAGGGCGCGGATTTCTCTGAATAAAGTAAGTGTCTAGGTGCTCAGGAGGTGGATTTCCTATTCATTGGTGTACAGTAGTGGCTTTATAATGTTACGGTGACGCAAAGCACCTATGCTAGCTTAAAAATACAAGCTTTAGCATCGATGGAACAGCAGTGTAAAGCAGCTGGGCTAGACCAGTGTATCTGGCACTTGCTGTACTGGTTGTGGAAGCTAATTTAGACCAGCTGTGGCTTCCTTATGTTGGTCACTGCTCACCTCTCACATCTTTGTAAGCTGGGGTGAGAAGAAATGGCACCACTATACCCCTCCAAGATCAGGATTTTATTAAATGCCCACTTTTCTTCAAAGGCCCAACAGTATAAAAAACAATTCTGCAGGTCTCTGACTGCTATGATTACAAAACAGGGGAGTTTTTTGGGGAGTGAGGTTGTTTCTCGTTTAGCAGAAAACAACCAGTCACTGGGGGAGGATGGCATTTCCAGACAACAAATATCCCACCTGTCTCTTTGACCTGGCACCCTGTCACACCAGAAGAGTGATGGATTAAAGCTTTTATGCAGTTGACTGCTGTTTCTGAGTCCCATTTCACCACCAAGGGCTCTATTTCCCCATGAGCAAATGTTTTTATTTCAACAGACTACAATGCTTTGTTTGTGTTTGTTTGGCAAGCCATGGTTATGCCAGGTCAAAGGAAGGTGGAGACACAACCCATCCCTTCTGTGACTGTCTTTTAACAGCTCTGACATGCTGCTGATGGGCAGCTGTCCCTTCTGCTCCCGCGCTGTACTTCAGGCAGACGATTACTGAGATAAACAGGTACAACCTGTTAAGCATAAACTGACATATGTCTTCTGAGGGACAAAATCAGATAGAAAAGAGTTTAAATATTGAATCTACTCACACAGACTTACAATTTATCTGCTTTTAAGTAGGAACAATATATAAGCTTACTCTGAACTCGGTCAATCATTTAAAAATGCAGTCTATAAAACCAGTGTATAATAGCTGTTGGTAACCACAACCATGTGTCAAATGAACCATCATATTTTCTAGGAAAGAGGATGTAACAAAGTCTGGTTATTAGACGACTCTTTTTCCTGGAATACTATACATCTAAAATAGCAGCTTAACAAAACACCACAAAGATCAAGGGACATTCGCTGTCAAAGACCAAAGGAAGCACAGGATTCCTGAACTGAGGGACCTTCGAGGCCTGAAGGAGCACTGAAAATGGTATTTCAGCTTCTCTTTCTCTCCTTTCTTGTCTATATTTTATTTGCAGTTATTTCCAGAACTAAATCCTTCTTTCTCCTAATTCTCAATTCATATTTTCACATAAAATAGGCTTAATGTTTTTCAGGACCTGTGACATAAACTGGCATTCAGAAACCTGAAAATCTACACCCATATCCTTGTGCATACATGTAAGTACATGTAGGGTAGCCAGCTACTCTGCTAGAAGTTTGAGGCTCAAGACCACAGCCTTAATATTCAAAAAAGTCCTTCAGGTCTTCAAATTTTGTGACAGGGCTTGATGTTTCCAGTCACTTTTGAGAAACGCTATTGTATTCCTGGTACTTCTTTCCTTGCAGCCCCCAGAGATGGCAGGTGAGCTCCCCCACTGTTAGTACTTTCATATTTTGGGGGGAAAATAATAAGGGAATCAAATCTCATCTATGACCTCTTACAACCCCTCAGACAGTTCATTGTGGTTTCTATCCAGTGCATAACTTTCAAGAAATTTCAATGAAAAGATGAGTGGGTCACCTTCTCAATGCAGAACCAAGCTTGGGATCCAAGATCAGGGCTACGCACAGCCTCATGCGGTGCCACTTAGTTGGAGTCACGTCTTTCAGAGAGTCTGGCTTTTGGCTATTGATGCACAAAAACACTTCCATCTCCTGCTTGAAATCTGCAAGCAGCCTGAGCTGCTGACAACACATCAGCACAATTCTTGCCATGGGCATTTAGTGGGCTGTTGGATATCACGACAGTGTGAGCTGCCAAACAGCTTTGAAATGTAGGCCCAAGAGCCAGCTGATCACACCTAGACCTGAGATCATGGAACCATTTGGATCTGATTGTATTCCCACTTTCTTCTCTTCAGCAAGAAAACATTGCAGATTCCTCATGTGAAGGAAGGGGGCAGCCGTCGCTGTTGCTCGTGAAAATCAGTCATGGGAAAAGAGCTGGGAGTTCATGAGTAGTAAGAGTGATTATATATTGTCGCATTAAAATGTGTTCTTCTCTTGGGCAAAACACACACTTTGAGGGAGTGAAAAGAAATAATGTCCCTCCTGAGGAAAGCATGAAGTCTTTCCTGAAGACACCATAGTTTTTCTTTAAACGGTGTGTCCAGATCAAATAATTTTGAACTTTCTTTGCAAAAGCAGGAAGGAATCAGATGTAGGAAGCATTCACTGCATGGAAATAAGAGGTTTTGCACAGCTTGGTTGAGTTCTTTCCTCCACTCCCTTCTCCTGCCAGATCCTCCTGAAAAGAGCTAAAATAATGATCTCATGAGACTATCTATTACCAACAGTTTATTACACTAATTTGAATGGGATTCTTGCTTTCACTTTAAAAATCGAGATGGTTTTGCCATGCATGAATGATTTCATATTTGTTATAAAAACACAGCGCTGTGGGAATGTGTCATTTCAGTAACAAACTACCTTTCACCAACATTATTGGTCCCTTTCATATTATAGTTAGAATCACTTTCTTATTTTATTTTAAAAGACTAGAAAGTTTCACAGAGTACTTAGAAGTTCCCTCCTGCTGAGCTGCTCTCGACTTCTTGCTTAGAAGCTGGGTCAGACAGTATGATGGGACAGAATTACGTCCGACAGACTGATCTTCGTTGTTAGCTTCTATTTTTATTACTGGGGCAATATTTCCTTATAAATTTGCAGAAACACAACTGTGTTCAAAACTCTTCTTTCAGACATTTACCAATTTATAAGTAGTTTGTAATCTGTAATTGTAAAATAGTCCTTTTTTTCCCCTGGAGATATTGGTATTTTGTAGTAGAATTTTGCATGTCTGTGCAAGATCTTGTACATGTATGCACACAAGGACCTACTGTTGCATGATTTGCTTTAGAATGGAAAATTTCCCATAAATGTAAATTAAACTATTCACCGCAAGTGAATACAGTACAAACACAATTACATCTAGGTGTTTCTTACATATTTTGGCAAATTCGTAGGTTCTGGTTATCAATTTTATGATGTTCTGCTCCCATAATAAATAATCTGTGAACCCATTAAAACTGTGTTTCTCATAAGTCATTAACTAGAATAGACCGAGAACATGTGCAAGCATAATCTCCATCCTAAAGTCACATTCTGTGTATGAAACTTCAGGCTTTTCTATGTGGCCTGTTTGCAATATTCTTGGAACCGAAGGAATTAAAATGTTTGCTATGTATCTGAGACCTATAAAAGATTGGGTTTGTTGCTCCAAATGTCATATAAGTTTTCCACTCAACAGATTCATCTGAGTTTTCATTCAGTACCTCTCACCATCGGATCCAAGCGTTAATCTGCTAATCGCCAGCAAAAAGCAACCCCTCCATTTTTAACTTGCTCAAAATTATATGTAGACAAAATATTTTCTGCTAATATAACATCTTCCAGCTTCAGCCTAAACTTGCAAATGTCAGACCACTTTTATTCTCCTCTACACTTATATCTACCCATTTTACAGCCACTAGCAGGCAGTTTTTGTTTCCTTAGCATCCTGCAGCAATTAATCTCCAGACAATTTCATATCCTCTGCCTCTCACATAAAAAAGGTAAAACCACCTTGACAGCGAAAAAAACAGGGGACAGAAAGGTTACGTGGTTTGCTCAGGGTTGCGCTGGAGCTCTGTGCTGAAGGCATCTGGCAGGAGTGCCAGTGTGGCACTGAAAGCCACCCATCCTTTGGCCAATGAATACGAACGTTTTGCAAACACCCATGAATTCAATCAGAGAATAAAGTTGTTCTTCTGGCCAGCAGCATCACGTCTCCTTGCAAAAGAAGCAAATTGCAGCTTGAATAAAAGCTGGTAGTTGTCAGCACCCCGCGTTCCTGCGCAGCAGCAGAAGTTTCACTCCAGCTTCCAAATACTCCTCCCTCCCTCTCGCCTTCATTTGTTTGTGAATATTCATTTGTGAGAACATTTTTACTCTGTTCTGTTTCTGACAAAGCTTGGAGAAGAAGCGTCAGGGATACTACAGCCATCTAGCACGCTGTTTACTAAGTAACTCCTCATTACATCCCACTGACTGTTTTCTTTGGAGGGAAACAAACATTCTTACAAATACAGCAGATGACATATGAAATGATAAAAGTGCCCATTGGGTAAAGGAAAGATCTCCTTTATTCTGAAAAACACGCAGCTTTACAAGTCTAATGTGGAGTGCTGTACGATGCCAGATACATCTGGAAACCATCCCAACTATCACTTTGAAACTCTGCCTATTTAAAAGTTTTGGCAGCTTTAATCACAGGCACAAAAGCTTTAGCAAAATTGCTGTTTTAATGGGGCCAGCTCTGCCAGGAAGCGACAAAGCAACCAACGCCATCTGTTTGCATCTACCCACATTTAATCTGTTAATGTGAGTTAAGCTTACAGTCATCAGCATTGTTTTACTCGTCTCATTATTTGGCCTAAAAATAAGCTATGGGTCTTATTCATTGCTGAAGTAACTGAAATCAGTACTCTTACACCAGATATAAGTTTGACCCGATGCTTTTTTGGCCAGAAAAGAAAACGGGAAAAGTTCAGCTCCATATGCCATGAATGCAAGTGAACCCTGGCTAAGCAGACAAATGCCTTTTCTCACATAACATTACAAGTTGAGAACTGACTACGCTTGTGGGTCACAGTCACTGTATCCTGAATCTCTGTGGAGTTAAAATACATGGAATAAAAACAAGTTCAAAAGATTTTACTATGTTCCTGTGCTACTATCAAGTTTCTGTCCAATGATCCAACATGCAGTAGCTAAATAAATCCAACTGGCTTCTATTCTACACAAGCCCTAGGTCCCTCAAGATTTTTTTTCCATATATTTTCCACAGTTATAAAACCTTTAGACAATTGCAATGATAAAACATGAATAAGGGCATTAGTGGCTTCCTTATACTTCAGTGCAAAACTTAAAACCATGAATTGATTTGACACTCCAAAGAAAGACTCTGCTGAGAAATGTCAGCTTACATTTGTTGATGTCTTTGTCTACATGTTAAGAATGGAGTAACCGGGGTTGAGTGTGAACTGCAGGAATCTGGAGCAATTCTCAGGCTTTGATTCTGAGTATGAACTCTAGTTGCTTCTCAGCTCCCATATAAAGACTACTGTAGGTATAAATCTCTACTCCCCACCTCCTTATTCCAGCCCCACCTCCCCCCAGTCTTTCCTCATTTTCTAGACTCTGGGACGAAGACGCTGCCACGTGGGTTGAAAGGAAGCCAAAGCAAGATCCACCAAGATCCCTGCTGTGGTCAGCACCAGGGTTGTGGGGGTACCTTAAAGCACACTTGTCCTGCAGTCTAAGGTAGTTTAAAATGCTTCAAAACATCTTGAAGAACATGCAAGGCAAACACCTCTGCCAGCCTATCAGCCTATGTCATGCTCAGGAAGATTAGTCGAGACATTTCAAGCAACAGCATGGTCCCATTCACAACACTACTTCTGAGCAGCAACTTCCAAAGGAGGATACAACTGAAAGAGGAAAGTTCATTTAAAGGGTGATGATCTGTCTGAAAAAAAATGGTGAAGTTTTTCAGATAGGGATGGTGTGAGCTTGTGAGGAACAGATAGCAATATCTTCCTTGGCTGGCAACAGCCGTCCTTCCTGCTGGAATATTTAAGCCTAGAAATAGGAAATATTTCATTTTCGATGGTATGAGACTGTACACATGCAAAAGGAGATGGATAGACAGTGTGTATGTGTTGTTTAACAAGTGCTAACACAAAACAGAGATCTTCAAAGCAAAGGAAGAGAAACTGTAAGCTGTTTAACTCCTCTAGGATCTGGAATAGAACATTTCTAGCGGATGGAGAAGGAAATTTTCCTGGTTTCCTACTTGCTTCCCACAAATAAGAGTAAATGTGTGTGGAATGTACTGTTCTCCAGCACTTTTAAACACAGTTTACTACAAGGAAGACGTTAGTTTCATTGGCTGACTATAGACATTCTCCTGCAACAGGGATAATTCTTCACAGTTCCTTGGGCCTTTCATGACTGTATTTCTTACTTCTTCAAAAAACTACTTAAGATCACCTATATCCTCTGAGTTAATGGTACAATTTCTTTCTTGTTTTGGGCAGCTTATGTTATGGTCTCTGAAACCATACTGGATTTAGGGATTTCAGTTCAGTCTTTAGTGGCTCATATATATCACAAAGCTAACACATATCACAGGGCACAGACTAGAACAAAACATGTAACTGGGGATGGCATTTCTGTAAAAGCCCGGAGCGCTATAGTCCATTGGCAGGCTAATCTGTCATGACTCAGAATTATTATATTCATAAGTCTACACCACACAAACAGAGGACTGATCTAAATGAAATTACTCTGGTTTCATGGCAGTGCTACTTAAATGGCATTATAGTCCATTATCCATGGCCTTGTTCTGGCTACAAGTGATGACAGACTCTGGTGCCTTGTACCCATTCACTTTCAGTGCTAGAACAATAGGCATAAATGAGTCTGTTTTGTACAGACTTGGTACAGCTTCATTCATGTGTCTACCTCAGCCTCCTCTCTGGCAAGTACTATATTCTGCTTTTTGATCAAACTTTTTTAATGTATCATTCTGCTCTTTTTTCAACACTGCACGTTTTATCTTGTATGCCCGATACTTAATCATTAGGATTTTGCTAAGCTGTGACATGGACAAACATTTCCAGAGTTTTCTGCCACCTTGGTGCCAAGTTCACAGTGGTTTACAGATTTTAAATTACCATGTTTACTTCACATTTTATTTAAGATATTAGTATATCAGTTTCTGACATTGCAGAATGTTATAGGGTTTAACACTGATTTCTCATGAACACAGTAAATCACAGTTCTGAAACCCAGATTACCTCAAGCGTCACTGGGCTGGATGATGCCAAAGTCAGAAGCACTGCCACACTCCTGGAGAGCAGCACGGTGGCTGCTGTGTCTGCTCCAGCTCCGACTCACAGCTCTTGCACCAGCCACTGTGGAAAAAAGGGTGCAGAAGAGCAGGTTTAGGGTAACCTCCAAAACAAATTTCTGCCTAACCCACGAGGCCTAGGCATTAGATTAATCTTGGAAAAAGATGCAGAGTGAAGAGTTATGGAGAATGAGAAATGTATTTTTTTATCATTTTAGTTGCATATTATTTTGTCAGTGCAAGAAGAGGGCAGCATGGTAGTGGGGTGGCAGCAGCAGGGGCAAGGGAACACCATGCAGTAGTTGCATTTAGAAAGGAAAGTACTTATTACTAACAACAAACCCATTTCTGCACTTTGGATGTTATGATGTTGTACAGGAATACACAAATAATTCCCCTGAACACACTGACATAAACTCTGCTGTCTAACATCCATAAATACAGATCTTAGCCTCCAAATATGAAAAGGGAGATAAACTATGATCCGCTTGATTTTAAAATAGCAATGTAACAACTGCTATAACAGCCTCTGATATTTATTTTCCAAAGCTAAATCCAGACCACCAGCCATATTTAGCAAGCACTGGAGCATGAGCCGCCCCTCCAGCGCCGGTTCCTCGGCGCGGGGCTTGAACGACACAGCAATGAATCAGTTACACGCTGCAGACCACGCTCCAGCTGTCTTACAATAAACTACGCTGCAGCAGCTCCAGAAGTTCACAGTAGCGGCACTAATTTTTACCAGCTGAGGACTTGAGCCTTTATCTCTTGTTTAGACTTCAGAACAGACCTCAGATATCTGCAGCGTCCCCTCTAAACAAAGGGCTGATCTTTGGGTTTCCCCACTCTGCCCAGTAGCTCCAAGCTCCAGCCAGTGCAGAGGACCGATTCCCAACAAGCGACGGGGTGTTTACACGGTTTGCTTGGCCCCCAGGAGGGCGATCTCCCTCGCGCCGCTGTAGCGTGCAGCTCTGGTGACAATTTTCATTTAATACCTGGAACAATGCTGCCGTGGATGCGGGAGATGGAGTGCCTCCCACATGGGTGCTACTGAAATGAAACTGGCCCCATATGCCAACCTCGCAAAAAAGAGCACTTTGTTTCTGCCTGGCCTTGGCAAGCTTTTAACCCTGGCTAATTTAACATTAAAGCTACACTAGCTGTCTCGGATCCATATTGTTAAAGCCAGTTGGATATGCCAAAACCTACAAAGAGAGCGAGCTTTTTGCCTAAGCAAATAATGCTGACTGTCACTTTGTATCAGGACTTAATCCTGTTAATGAGCTACAGGTGGGGCAATTTCCCTGATTGAATGCATTTTTCAGAGACCATTTCCATTCACTGTATTGCTTGCTGATAGCCATAAGGTATGCACTGTAATCCTGACTTTGCTCTTACTCAGCAGTTCGTTATTTAGAGTGGCTTTTGCCTTTACATGGACTCAACCCTGTTCTCTCTACCACGGCCACAAGCAAATGCCGTTTCTATTTACTGCAGGGTTTGCAAGCTGCATTCAGGTTTGCACCAGACTGCAGATTCGTATTTTGTGTTGTGGGAAGAGTTTTGGGGAGGTTTCTGCTGGTTTCACACTAGTTCCATTCTGAATAATTGAAAATTAATAATTGGAAATTTCATGGGATTAAATTAACAGTAGTGAAAATTAGGTGAAGTCCTTGGTTATTCCACTTTAGATCCTAAAATCTCACTTTGTGCTGCCCATGGATTGGAGAAGTTTAATCAGAAATGTTATTAATTTTACTAACAAAATATACTTCTGTTTTTCATGTATACTGCTTTGATTTGATCCCATCACGTTTTGTGGGTGTAGAAGCAACAAGAGAAAATTTTTCTTTGCTTCTCAAAACAAACGGTTGAATTAATTTCCCTATTTATGCTACACGGACATCCTCAGAAGCAAAATCCAGCGCTACCGAATGAAAAGATGCCACCTTACCCCCATGGAAAGTGGGCCAGTAGCTGTTCTTATACTGATTGTGCTTAGGTGCATCAGGCTGGGTGAGTAGGTCTTTGGCCAAGATTTACCATGTGACATCCTGGCTTGCTTAGCTCTACTTGTTCTCCAAGGAAGAAAAACAAAGGGAGAGGAGGCCACCAGGATACCTGTTTACCAGTCCTCTGAATAAGAATTTACTACTTCAGGTAAAACATTTTGTAATTACGATCTTCCTTTTTTGGTTGACAGGTGGAAACTATGAAAAACCTACATATATTTCAATGAACACAAATTTTTAGAAAATCATCTATCTTGAAAAACTCACCTCTGTTCACTGAAAACCAGCTCTGCTGCTGAAAACCACATAAAGATCAATGCTGGCTACAGGCATGGGACCTGCACACCTAACTTCCCTGGGCTGTTTTGCAAACGATTTGCTGCTTGTTTTTAAACTAAGTACTAGACAAAAAGGGCTATTTTGGGTTAAATGGATAAGCACCTCTTTGAGTACAGGAACTAATAAAAGGCTGACCTCCAGCAGCCAGCTATCTCATGCTTTGTTTGTTTTTACCTTAATTAGATTAGTGCCGCAGTGCAATTTCACCCTTATTAGACACTAGGAAGGCTACACAATGTAGCGCGAAGCTCAAGGAAAAGTTCAGACAGAGTTCACAGCTAATTAGCCACCCCGGGCTCCTCATGGCAAAGCAACCTGGATGGTGGAGTGGATTCTTGCGCATCTGATACGACTGAGCTGCACAGGTGTGGATTTTTACTGTCACCAGCCCACAGGGATTCACTGGTGCCTGAACACCATTGAATCCAGCTGGTGGCTTTCCCTCAGTGCTCAGCTAATAAGTTCTGTCTCTCCCCTCCCAGTTTGCACGTAATGTTTATCAGAAAATCACTGAGAACTATGTTAAATATATCAGTTATATGCCACGTAAATATTTATGACAGAACAGCATAACGAGGCATAACTGGGACCCCAAGAAAGGATATACATAGCTACTACCATTTAGTATAACTTTTAGTCTGGCTTTTCTAAATAAATTGTAAAGTTAAAGTGAGTTGTGCTGTTTTATTATTTTTTTAATATTACCTTTATGTTAAATAATCAGACGTTAAACTTGGTACTGTCAAAATGATAATATGAGGTTTACAGAAAAGAATTGAAACATAACCCCTTCTAATTGTCAAGCAAACTTTTGTATTTGTTGCCTTCCCAGTTATAACAGTCTGATTGCCAGAAGTTTGGTTATTTATGAAATTATGTGGTGAAATACGTGCATGTACCTCTTTTTAAACCACCAAAACCCGGGATGTGGGTAGGCACTGTGAATGTGGCCAGTGGTGTTTCACCCCTGCTTGACTTTCACATAAATTGTTTCTCTCCCTTCAGTATAAAAAAGACTTGTTGCTCTATTTTAAAAGAAATTCTTGGCAGCAAATAGTTATATTCCAGGCACCTCTGCCCAAAAACCTTCAAAAAGAATAAAATTCCCTCTTGCTCAGATGGTCGGGCTCACGTACCGCTTCTGCCCTGCTTGGCTGGGAGTGGCACGAGTGGGAGACCACTGGCTCACGAGCTGTTTGCTGCTGGTCCTTGCTGGAGTAAATTGACTGCTGGGTGCCGGGCTCCTCTATGGCAAAACCTGGCCCGTGCCCACCGATTTGGCTTTAGCTGTGCTGTGTTAATACTGTCTTTCAGGATCTGCTTATTACTGCTTAAAAGGAAAATGTAAGAGGTTGTATTTCCTGAATAGTCACAATTTTCATGGTCTCAGGGTATAAAGAATGTGGATTAAACACTATGTAGAATTGGGGAAAATACTTAGCTAGTACAGCAATATCTCATTAAATGTGATCTATGCAGTAATATGACATTACATATGGTCTATTCAAACAGTTCAACACTGTTGAATGATAATTCAGGTAAAATAAAACATCAATTAGCATATCACAAGAAAGCTCTAAAGCACTCTACATAAATATCCGTGCTTTTTTTTTACTCATAAGGTAATTAATTTTTTGGAAACAGGCTGCATTTATGATTTTTGGGAACTAAATAAAGCACAGAAGTGATTGCAGTTTATTGCCTTACAAAAACTATTACTCTTTTAACAGTTCTGACAGGCACAGCTGAGTCTTACAAGAGCTATTCCCTTCCCTCCAACCCTTTTCTTCCCCCTCGAACACCTTGTTGCCGTATCAACAATCAATGTAGAGAATTTGCAGCTACCTCAACAGCATATTGCAGGCAGCTGATTTATATCTTTCTCAACTGATTCTCAAAGAACTGGGTATGAATCAACCAATGCAAAGGATGGGAAGGTTTTCAATGCGCATGTACTTTATAGACAGTGTACATATATTTGTGACATTTATTTTATAGCTTTTATCTTTAGTGGTAATATTTGTAGCTCCATCATCAATAACCAAGGTAAGAGTTTTAAGGGAATAGTAGTCTGAAACTGTTTGCTCCAAAGAAAGACAGCTCGAGTTGCGATGCATTAAACTGTTTGCACATATGAAAAATACTGATGAAGTCACCTCTTTGTCTGAGTGCGTGAGCCAGGACGCGTGGAGGAGCTTTCACTGCCGAAGTGTTACAACTATTAATCATAGGCCGTAGGAAAGTCACTCTGAGTCTTATGGGAGGAGAAGCGCAGGGCATCACCATGCAAGGACTCCAAAGAGGTTCCCATACACCGGCATGGAGACTACCTTCTGCCCCATCCATACATTCCTACAGAGACTGACGAAAGCTGCCAATTTCATCCCACCACTGAGGCTCCTAACTCCTTATTCCTGAACCCCAAAAGGCTGCTGTCTCCTCCAGCATGCAAAAGGCTTCAGCAGTCCAACGCCTTAGCATTATTATTATTAGCTGGCTGTGATTTGCAGTGTGAAGGAGAGGGACTGAGGCTGGGGTGTGGCTTGCTAGATTCCAGTTGGGGTTGAACTGGAAATATACAGCAGCTTTCCTTTAAATCTGCTACGACGGTGTCAATATTTACATGAGCAAGTGGAGATACAGATCCACCATGCCCACGTGCATCCACAGCAGGGTACCAGTCGTTCAGCTTATGCACACGCACACCCATCCCAGCCTCATGCACTGCCTGCAAAATGTGAATGGAAGGGATCTTTGACAAAGAAATTACCATGGGGGCTCATGTAATTCTTTTTGGAGGACAATGTTGCATTATCCAGCATATTGTATATGACATAGGTTGTGAGAACACCAGCTAGGTTAAATGAAAATTCTTACTATATGCAAAAGCTGCTTTATATTTCATTTACACATTTTCCACAAGAACTATTGAAAAGTCTGACAAAGTGATATATGAGCAAATAAAATGTGAGTTTACTGCATACAGACTCCCACTTTCTGATACATTTTTTCTCAAAGCTCAGTGCCAACTGTTTCCCTTGCCATTTTTCTCAGAACTCACTGTGTCAACCAAATGTCATTAATATGCGACTTTCCACACAGACAGATAGTATTGCAATTTTTCAAAATACTAGACTAAGGCTATTAAGCATATTGCTTTAAACTTGCACCAGAGTTAGAGGATATGAACGAAGCGTACATTTGGCAGGACTAGCCTTTCCACCACTTATGTCAGTAAGACCTATAGCTTGGGAAGATGATGCTTTCTGGAACAGAGCACTAATGTATTTACCATATGCGGTGCTGGAAGCTTTTTACACGCACACTAATAATCTGCAAACTTGGTAATTTCACACATACAAACTACAGCTCTCTTCTTCTGTTTCAGCGAAGATTTAATGTATGGTGCTGTAACACTACTAGGCTGTGTTACTTTTACCCACACACTCTATAGACTCTATCAAAAAGTTGTGAACAGTAACAGTAACTCTCCTTAGCTTGTGAACGAGTGCAAGTCCTCCACGTTATGAAGGTTATTGGGCTTGCTTCTTATCCCTTTATCTATTTATTCCTTTGTTTAAAAAGCTACATATTTGTAAAAGTCCCAATAGCCATTACCAGGAACTGCAGAGACTCTAACAGAAGGGGAAATAAATACATAGAAAGATGGAAAAGCCCACAAAGAAATAAGTAAGGCAATCCAGGTCTGCATATTTATTCCACTAAGAATGATACCAAAGCACAAAAGACAAGAAGTCTTGACCAGGGACATTGAATCTGTTCTTCTTTCGATATTCCACAGTCTCTTCTTGCTTTAAATGCCTTACAAGATCTATCCACTGCTGATGTTGCATGGGCAACAGCAGAAAGGAGAACATGCATGAACATCTAAGTCCACACAAGGAGAAAAGCTGAGCAAAACTGAAACGAGGTTGTTTACATTGAAAACGTTCCTTGGTGCTCCTGGCTGCCTTTGTTCTTCCTCCCTTTATCCCTCCCTCCGTCTTCCCGCCTTCCCGCCCTCTCCTTCTCCGTCTCCCTTTATCCCTCCCTCCGTCTTCCCGCCTTCCCACCCTCTCCTTCTCCGTCCCCAGTTTATAATGCTCCTATGTTACAGGCAACTGCTAACATACCAGCTAACCTACAGAGAGCTGGGTCCTGTTTGCAAACATAGGTCAAAAACATAGTTGAGACTGGACTGGGTAATCTCAAATGGCCCATCTGTTCCCAGCTCGCATCGCATGAAGCCTTGCCTGTCACCACCCGCTGTGACTCCAGGAGCTCTGCCCTGCCTGGTTCAAATCAGTTGAGTTCAGAGGAGCTGGAGATGGCTGAAATGTTTTTTCACTGTGTTCTGCACAGCCAAATGCATAAAGACGCAGATGTACTTAGACCATCTCCAAAGACAGCTTCTGTTTGGCTCAACACTGAGCTGGACAAGGATGTCAAACATGGCTAAAATGTGTGCTCAGTTAAGGCAGGTGCCAGAGAAAGCCGTCAGGAATGTCTAGTGGGACTGATTTCCTCTCCTCTTCTGTGTCGTTTCCCCCAGATGCCTTAAAGCAGGGATAGACAGCCCTGGATCTTGTTACAGAGACTGCCCTGATAGGAAATACGCTGTACACCTTCTCTGAGAGGCCCCGTGTTGGTTAGGACAAAATACCGCCTGCAAGGGGTGATTCTCCAGAGTGCCAGAATTGAAGTGGATTCTCTCAGTAGTGTTGATCCTCTGCAGAGGTTTTTTTTGCATGTGGCCTTGGCAGCACAGCTGGGGTAGGTGTCTGCTTTTAGAGTATTGCGAGGTGGATCAGGACGTGGAACAGCCTCTTTTCCAGCTTTGGTGGCTTCTGAATAGCACTACGGCAGCAAGGTCAGGGGACTGCGGTTTGCTATGGGCAGGGCTGTGAGGGACCTTTCCCATGTCCTGCACAGAAAAGAAAAGCAGCTCTTCTCATTTGCAGAATACAAAGAGTTTTCATCTTCTGCTGGTGGCAAAGTGTGAATAACTTGGTATCATAGCTTGTTCACTGACTCCTAACACTGAATGGCCTTTAACACACACAGTTGTGTCCTACCCCTTCTCGTCACCCCACAAACATCACCTTGTCCCAAGAAAGTTCTTTCCATATCCCTTCCAGACAACTGGCACCCTAGTCCCTGGTACTACTGCACTCTTGTGAGCCCTGGACAAACTTTTAGTATCTTTCTAAGCGACAAAGTATCAGGTTTTAGATATAACCAAGGTAAAAGCTGACCAGAGTTCATGGGGCACGCCAGCCAAAGTTCCTTGGGGCAGGAAATCGCTAAGCTTCTCCATGAAGACATTCAGCAAGTCGATCCTTTTGTTATGAAGGGCACTGATGCTCATTGGTGCCAATCAGGCAGTTTTCCCTGCAAAGTGTTGTACCAGTCACGGGTTCTCATGATGCAGGCGGTGTAGTGACTGGATAGTGCTAAAGGCTGCTGGAGCTGACTTGGATATCTAGCATCCCTGAAGGTGCAATATGGAAATGCTCACAGCATGGACAAAAGCAGTGTTCCTCTAGCCACATGGATGTTTCTGGCCGCACAGAAGAGATTTGTAAGAAGAGTCTGGCACCACAGTACGTGTCGGACCATCAGAATCAGTGTGTGCTCCAGAGGCACACAGAGCTATCTACACGCTCAAGTATGTTGGCACTTTTGACACAGAGAATTATCAAATTGCATTTCCTCAGGTCACAAGCAGGTTAAATTCTGGAGGAAAAACAGGAGTTGTAGATAAGCCGACAGTGCTGCATCTGGATGAGTAATGCCTTTCTTTCCTGACTGCCAGAATGTAAGAGTTCAAAAACAAGTGGTAGCAATTTCGCATTTTAATTGGCACAATTGTAGAAAACGCTACTTGGCAAGTATCAGGTATTATGTCTAACAGATGAAGCATTTGTCTGCAACAGACTTCCTTTGTGCTACAAAGCAATAAATAGACATGATGCTACCTTATATGGTATAAGCATCACCTTGTGAAAAAGATAAGCGATGGCTGTGAAATGAAGCTGAAGTTGGCAACGATAATGCAAACAAGAGGATACCTTAAGCATTAGTGGTGACCCCATTGCATGAATAGCATGATTCTGACTTGTAATAAAATCTTCTGCTATTGTTTGTACGTGCATAAACCACCCTTGCAGTGAAATATATACTCTTGAGTTCTCTCCCAGGAAACTGTGCAAGAGAGAAATTAGTGCCATCTTATGACTTAAAGCCAGAAAGCTGCAGACAGAAACACTGAAAAGAACCTGAGGCCAGTTCAGTCTCTATTTCTGAGCTATACACTAGTCTTACCACCACCATCCTAACTCTGAAATCTCCAGCGCCTACTGTGACGGTGCATGGACTCTGTCCTGAGATACTAGTGCGTGGCCAAAGGACTGTGTTATGAAACTATCAGGCCTAAATAATTTCTTCCTTCACACCACTACTGCTTACCCCACCAGCATGACTAATCTCTGCTTCCATTAATTTTACTGTTCACATTTTTGTGGACTGCTGTATCTGAATTGCTGTCGTAACTTCCAGTTTAGTTCATTCAGCTCCTCACATTTGTTGCTCATCTTCAGGTGCTTTTCTGATGTTTTCTCTTCAGACTCCACATACTTTTTTGCCCCTTTTTTTATTACCTACAGCTTTTCTACATAAATTCCAAACTCAAAAGGCCAGAATAGTACAGATTATACTCCACTTACCCAAAAGACTGGTGTGACTAAACAACTTGGTTTAGAGGTAAGTCAGCACCCTCTGGTGTATCAGTGGTGTACTGCAAATTTTCTTCAAGATCAAAGGGTGTTTGTTACTCATGGAAGCAAGAGAAGTTCGGTGAAACTGGATGCCTGAGAGATTAATACAGAAACTTTTGTGGTCGTTGGCAGATGGAGGAAACTTCGCTTTCATTCCTTCTCCTCTTCTTAAAGAAGAAAATACTGAAATAAGTGTTTTCAACATTTTTTTTGAACAAGTGATAAAAGCATTGAACTTGGCAAATTACATTCCTCAAATGGCTTTTTTTCTTTTCAATTATTTTTTCTAGCAATTATTTTGCATTATATGAGAAACACTTAGATGTAAGTTTTGAAAAATTTCACATTATAATCAGGTCTTTTACTTGCATTTTCAAAATTTTCATTTTGTCTGAACTGGGACGCAAGAGGGTGTCATTCAGAGGTATTTCTACTCAGCATGTGTAGCTCCTGTAATCATTTTTTTACACTCAAATTACATTCTGTTTTCTCTTCAAAATGCATTTCAAAGCTGTAACATCTTCAAAGATGAGCATTTTTTTTCCTTCAGGATTGGACTGTGGGTTCAGATAGATTACGTTAAGTAGAAGACACTACTTGATATTGCTAAGTAGTTAAAAGTAGAAGTAAAATTATATAAATATCCATTTTTACACTACATTTCCCTTCTTTATTGATGTGATGTTTCAGCTTGTTTTCTCAACCTACAGTCACAAAACACGCTCTGCCTGCGTCAAGAATTTACCACAGAAAAAGTGAACTGGTGAAGCCAGAACCAGAGCCACAAAGATTATCAGAGCCATGAAGACAGTTACTGAATTTGTGTGGAAACCGCTGCAGTGAGCAGCAATTCAGAACTCATTCCATTCTCTGGACATACTTCTTCACATCTTTGAATGACAGGACGCATTATTCGTTCTTGCTTGTTCTGTAGAACTAGCATACATGACTCCTTCCTATATGATTCCTTCCAGGGAATCTTCAGAAAAGTCCCTTTTATAGCCACAACTCTGCAGCTTTATCAGCTGCACATTTTGCCTTCGTTCATAACTGTTCAATTGACAAGGGCAGGGGGGTGGGGAGGGAGAGAGGACAGAGAAGCAAAACTAATAAAACCCAGATATTTCTCTTGATTGTAGAATGTAACTTTCAGCAATTATAAAAGCTATAGTATGACCTTGCAGACTTGGATGATGACTCTGCAGTGCAATAAAATAGAAATCAGAAAGAATACCATCTTGTAATCCAGACAAACAGAAAACTATTGGGGCAAAATTAATGTGGAAGCTGGCAATCATACTTTACTAGCTTAATTTTTCAAGCTATTCTAGCTCATCTGGAACTAAGGGAGAGCAGGAATTTTAAAAAGTCACACCATGCTCCTTTACTTGTATATGTCTGTGGTACGTAAAAATGAATATTTCAAAAGGAAGTTTGCTTGAAAGGAAATTTACTTAGAAATCCCATCTAAAATTTGAGGTATAAAAATATTAGGGAGGAGAAAACACACATTTTCCCATGGTAAAAAACTAAAAGCAGTTTTACATTGAAATAAGGGAAATGTGAAACTTAAAATTTATCATGGAAGCCCCTGCTCTAGAGATGTTCACAAAACAGGTGTTTCTCCACCTATTTTACTCTCATTCAAGGATCACACTTGCTATTTAAAACTCCTTGCAGTACCTAGCTAGGGAGACAATGCAAGAAGGATGAAATCAAATTCAGAGATACTAAGAACAATCATTCACTCTTCTGTATTTTAGATGAACTAACATTTCATCTCAGCATCACAAAAAACTTCTTTATACTCCTCTTCCTGTTCTAACTTTTTCTTTAGCCAAGCAAAACATTTCAACCCAAAAGAAATTTCTCATTTACTCAGGGGACTTTATCTCAAAAAAACAGCTTTTAGTTTTATTATTTTTAAAATAGACCAGGTAAAGTTAGGGCCAAAACAAGACAAAATAAAGGTGCATGTTTGATGACCCAGTCATACCACAATTTTGCCAGACATACCTAGTAAAGGTGGGAATTTCAACTTAAGATTTATTCTCAAAAAATATTTACCGAAAGAAAAAGGTTGCATTCTGGCACCTGTCTTTCAGAGTCTTTGGTTGCTATTCTTGTGTGAGAGTAAAGGTAGTCTCCACTGTGTCTTGTCTCTCCATCTCAGTTCCCCTATTTTATTCCATTTTTAGGAAGAAATCATTGCTACCTAAATCACATGGTAAACTTCTTGCACTGTGGACTAGACAGCGTATTATGAGCTCAGCAGAGTCTGCTAGAAAGTAATATCCTGCAGACCTTATCCCTTTCAACAGTGCAAACAGAAAGTGATCTGTTGAGTAAGAAACAAAATTTGGGATTTTGGAATCAAAAATCTATAAATCAATGTTTTTTTCAGGACTGGAGCTCATCTCCAATACTCTGCAGGTGCAAACATTTAAAAATAGAGTTCTGCTGCAGCTCAATGTATTCACAACAAAAAATGCTCATTAAATATATAATCATGTTTTGTCTTAATTAAAGTCTGTTTATTTATACATTTTAAGCTAAAATTTCTAAAAACAGTGAGACGATTTTGTACTCCTGTTTAAAACTACAGTAGATGTTAGTCAACAAGATTGATGATGTTTTAAATACATTATTAATGCTGAATAGTTAAATGTTTTATGTCAATTTGACATTTTATAGAAATTACAAATACTTTGGTACACAAAGACTGTGTAGGGCTTCTCCAGATGCTTATTGACCAAAATATTTGCTTATCTTTCTGTTGAACGTCCTCCAAAATTAGTCGATCCTGGAATAAGAATACAAGTACAAACAGAAAAAAAATCAGTAAGATTAAGGGAAGATTATTTTGGTAACTTATTTAAGAAAAAGAGAAAGTGAAAATTATCAAAAATTTAAAATAAAACCCATACATCTTGATGAGAACTTTTGTATCGTTCTTCCTATGACTCTAAATATGCTCCTTTATATCTATGTAAAAGAATTAGGTTTCTCTTTCCGTAAAAGCATTTTTGTCATATTTCAATTTTAGCTACACAAGTGAATGTCCAAAGCATTGTTCTGCATATGAACTGCAATGAACTTGTAAATGTATAGCTCAAAGAAGACTAATACTTAAGTTCAATATAGCTGCTTTTTCTTTAACTTCCATTTCTACTGCATTATTTACAGATACTATCAGGCTCACGCATTATTTCACATGCGATGTCACTGTCCAGAAATTCCACAAGAAAAACAACTACGATATAAGCTTCCACAAGCTATAAGCATTCATAACTTCAGTATGAGGGAGTTTCTTAAAATATCTTTGTTTTGGTTTCATGAAGTTTCTTGAACTCCGAACTACTTGGGATGTGCCACTCTTGGAATACAAAGGTCACATTCATTAACATTGACTGCAAAATTCTTTATAGCTGAATTATCCTTTTGGTGTAAATATCAAAGATTTCACTTGCGATGTAAACTCTGCAGTATGAAGTAATAATTTTCTAAGAAGTGATTCATCAGGGTGCTAGATAATCTCATCCAGGCTCCCTTTCCTGCAAAAGGTTGGACCAGATGATCTTTCAAAGTGTCCTCCAACATGGGCTGCTCTATGATTCTACGATTCTATGATTTTATGAATTAATCTGCCCCAGTGCAATCCCTGCCTACACCCCTGATATATATGCAGCTACTTTTTCTAGTTTTATGATGCACTCAACAAATAACACCCCAGACTATCTCCCATTTTACTGTCACTTGCAGACACTTATGTGGGTGTCTTCATACCTAGATCTGTAAGAAATGTGAAGCTGAGACAGAAAATTTGGCAAATAAGAGAATAGTACTAGGACTGAAAAAATCATGGGATTGGGAAGATTACTGCCAAAGTCTGCAACAGGGTAATAGGTAACTATAAAAGAAATTAAGTCAGTATCATACAGAATATGGGAAAAATTGCCAGCAACTAATAATCCTAAATATCATCTAAACCTTTCCTTCCAAACTGTGAAAAAGGAGAGCATGTGACAGAGAAATACAATTAAATAAATAATAATAATAAAAATGAAAGACTAGAGAATGCTTTTGTCTTCTTTAATTTTCTCTTCATTTCCTTATTTTTTGCTTTTTTGTTGGTTCCATTTGCTGTAACTGTCCAGTGCATCTCTTCTCTACTTTTCTTGCTTCACAGGAAGAAGAGCCTTTGCTGTCCTCTCTTCTTTTCCTTTGGTCCATCTTGGTTCCTCTTTCACACTAATATTCTGCATTCTTATCTCCATTCTTCCTAAATTCTTTAATCTGCTTCCTCTATAGCATTTGTCCTGTCCCATGCACTGTTCTGATCTCCTTTTCTACTCCCAACCCTTTTAACACCCTCACCTTTTTTTCTGTTCCTTAACATATCTTTCTTCCGCTTTTCTGTCTAATCATCTGCTCATTCCCTATCCATTGTTCATCTTCAGAATGAGTTCAGTCTTTTGTTCATTTCCATTAATAGCTGCTAGTTCCTAATCACCTGGTGACCACTATTTCACCCTTACTCTCAGAATACTGCAGTTTCCTTTTATGTTTGGTTTTTCTCTGCTGGACACAGTGAGATGTCAACTGTCACCCGCTTTCTACAACATGCCATTCAGTCCTATAGGAACTATCTCCCATTCATTCTTTTCATTCTAGACATTTTTTTCCTTCTTTCCCCTGTGTCAGCTCCGTTATTCTGCTTTATTGAAGTACTCCTGTTGACTATCTCAGTCTTGCTATGACTCCCACTGAGTTCACTGCACTTCCTTCACTCATGTTTTTCTTTTCGCTACTCCTTACTTGAGATTTGTTGCAAGATTAGTTTTTGCCAAATTGTTATATGCTTTGCATTATTTTGAACTGGTATTTTTTTCTAGAAAACAATTATGGACATTATCAGATTTAGACCTCTGCTAAAAGATCATTCTGAGGTGAAGCAAGAACACATTTTCACAGCAGATATTATATTGCACAGAAGACTAAGGCAAAATACTGATCATAAACATCAACATTTTTCATATTTTGCTGATAGCCTACTTCCAACTTTGACATATCATTTCAATAGCAACGATATCATTTTTGTGTCGCTTAATTTATTGCTTATTTACTATTCTCCAGTAAATAAGTAATAAGTATATGTTATGCTGAAAATTTTTCAGGAAGTGTTGATTTTATATGATGTTTTGATTTTATAAAATACACTTGCCTAAATGTTGTCTTTGCAGAAGTCCAGAGATGGTAATTGGATGTCTTGTTGCAGATGACTGTGGGGAAGGTGATGTTAATGGGTACAACTGAGGGGTTCTGAAATCAGAAGTAGCCCATGATCCCCTTCTACTACTTTGTGATCCAGATGATGATGTAAGTGAGCATCCACTATGTGGTAGTCTTATAGGTGTGGATCTGTTAATGAAATTAATTCATGGATATGATTTCAGGCTACTCTCATAGCACAAGAGATTTCAAAAACACTTAAATTCATAGTGCAAGTATTTTAACAGAAAATGCTATAAATTATTGTGTTCTACATATTCCTTATCAGATTTTTACTTCTTTAAGATTTTTAGATATTTTAAAAAGCAGAAGGACAAAACAAATAATATGAGAATCAGAGGTGGATAAAAACAAATATTTTGTTACATATGTTTAAAATTTGTGCAAGGAAGACATATTTGGCTTAAAGATTATAGAGAACAAGAGGTTACTTTTTCTGGAACCATTTTAAGCTTTTTCTTGATGCTAATAATTCTCACAGTCTGAGACATTTTCCATGTTCAGAGTAAAAACCTGAGACACTTGCCACATGCTACATGTAGATATTCAGGTTATTCAGAGAACAGCTCTTGTTGCATTTTCTTACTATAAAATTACTACCCTTTGTGTAAAAGTATCAGGACTACAGATATTCACAGCTACAGGGACTCAGATTATCTCTGCACATTTTTGAAGAAAGTGATTTCAAAATAAAACCTTCCAACATGAACAGACACATTCATATAGATGATAGCTAGCCTACACAATAACATTTCTTCAGATACAGGATATAACCTTTAAATGTACAGATTAATACAGGCCAGACAAAAGAAATCTCAGTCTCTTATAAGACCCAGTAATATCTTGAAAAAGTATTTAATTACCTTGTCAACCCTGCTCTACTATTTTGACTTGACATTATTCCAGATGACTGAGAGCTTCTGCAAGATACACTACCTGTAAGAATTGAAATTTAGAAAACAGAACCAACATGTATTAGTCATTTTATTTAGGAGATAACTTCAAAAACAAAGATTAGTACTTTAATTGCTTTATGTGGGACAATTCCATGATCAGTTTATTCAAAAATTTGAAATGGTGCACAATTACAATAGACAATGAAAGATGAGGAATTGGCTGACAAAATAAAGACAGAATCACAGAATCACAGAATCACAGAATGGTAGGGGTTGGAAGGGACCTCTGTGGATCACCTAGTCCAACCCTCCTGCTGAAGCAGGGTCACCTACAGCAGGCTGCACAGGATCTTGTCCAGGCAGGGCTTGAATACCTCCAGAGAAGGAGACTCCACAACCTCCCTGGGCAGCCTGTTCCAATGCTCCGTCACCCTCAGAGGGAAGAAGTTCTTCCTCATGTTCAGATGGAACTTCCTGTGATTCAGTTTGTGCCCGTTGCCCCTTGTCCTGTCGCTGGGCACCACTGAAAAGAGTCTGGCCCCATCCTCCTGACACCCACCCTGCAGATATTTATAAGCATTTATTAGGTCCCCTCGCAGCCTTCTCTTCTTCAGGCTGAACAAGCCCAGCTCCCTCAGCCTTTCCTCCTAGGAGAGATGCTCCA
>Ga0065711_1027425_pt1 | contig 49643 bp, 34 predicted proteins | sample Hoacrofraction12_FD_59098 | JGI IMG/M metagenome (GOLD analysis project Ga0065711, IMG submission 59098) | Hoatzin crop microbial communities from Cojedes, Venezuela - Epithelial fraction 12 v2 (version 2) | ecosystem: Host-associated > Birds > Digestive system > Esophagus > Crop | place... | reverse complement strand
CTACAGCAGGCTGCACAGGACCTTGTCCAGGCGGGTCTTGAATATCTCCAGAGAAGGAGACTCCACAACCTCCCTGGGCAGCCTGTTCCAGTGCTCCGTCACCCTCAGAGGGAAGCTGTTGATGGCTTCATGTCTACATGAAACGCTGAGCAAGTTCATTTCCAAAGGTTATTGAAGATTTCTTATACTGTAGGGTATGTGAATTTATATTCCTGGAGATTCAAACACAAGACAGTTTCACTCTTTGTCTTCATGTGTGTGCACACCTCTAAATATCCCCCTGGCTGTTTAGTGCTAAAGAAACCAACACGCATCTAGTTAACATATCAAAAGAGGGAAAAATCTATCACGCTGTATAAACTGAACCTTAATGCACTAGTGATTTATTACTATAATATTAAGATTATTATGCTTGAAAAATCCTTCTGAGGGTCCACAGGGTGTTGGAGATGTTCATGTGCATCCAACAGAGATTCTACAAGAGAGATTTTAGGGGATTGGGGTAGCAGAAGCTCAGAGGGCTTCTACCAGTCCTGGGATTATTACATATTTACACTTCTGAAGACATACTTGATGGGGGTGGGGCCTTAAGGCTAAAAAGAGATGAGAGCTTGAGCCTTTGTCTCTGCCTGGCACTTTTGGCCAACTAGAGAAACTAGAAGGGCTGTAAATGTAAGTGGAAGGCTATGGTTTGGAATAGTTTCTCTCCCCTTTTATATATGGCAATGGAAGGGCACATCCAGTCCTGTGGCCTTTTAGCAATGTGCCATTCTGGTTTCATTCAATAATAAGTTCCCTTTCTGGTTCCACAGTGACAAGTGTAGCATAAGTGATAAGTAATTAAATACAGCATACCAGTACCATGCACTGTGATATTTAACTGGAAAACCTTGCTGTTTGTTAATCATCCTCAAGTGTAAGTAACTGAGCTTGTGTGGTCAGTCCTGGGAAACCTCCACCTTGATGATCAATAAACCTGAATCTATGGTTAAAAAAAAAAAATAAAAATCAGGGTATATATTTTAAACTCAGAAACCTGCTAAAATTTAGATATCATTTAGCTTCCCCTTCAGAAGACAAGACCCATATCTCTGCCAAATGCTAGACTATCCGGGCTCCACAGTGATCTACCCTTCTTTCTTCACTGTAGACACCCTTCCAATGGCAATTGCTAGTAATGATATATGCAGCCCTATTTATTAGAGTACGTAATGCTTTTAATTACAGCCAGTCTTTGCTGCTGCTCAGATTTGTTCCAGAAGTAACAACACAAGTTGCCAGTTCAAGCACTTCATTTATACAAACCCCGGAGATTTTTTTCTGACGTCTTTTTTTATAGCCAAGAAAACTGTCTTCAGGTTTTGCTCACCTAATTCTAAAACCAGTCATTCAGGCAATGGCATATAACTTGCAGATATCAGACAGTAAACCAAGTAGTACAAAGAAGTCCCTTGGTGACTATGTCTCTGTATCACAGCTTTTTCCGGTATGATCTGTGATATGGTGAAGGCATTCATTGCTCAGCGTTTTTTGAAGGGAGAAAATGAAAAAAAGACTCATAGTCCAAAATGTACTGTGAACTCACCAGGTAAATACCTCAATAAGCTTGGGCATGAAAGTAAGCCACTAGTGTTTAAAATGGGTTACTTGAAAGTTCTCAAGAATTTCACTCGGTTATTTCAGATTATGTTACTGGAAGCTTTTTACCTCAGCCTGACATACCTAATGTATAAGGACTGTGCCCAAGGAAACATTCACTCTCTTCTTCTTAGAAAAAAACATAGCAGACTTACATCAAGTTCTTATTCAGATAGCAAATATTTTTTCCCTAGTTCTTAAGAAATAATTTTTGTTTGGAAAAATCCTTCTGTATGACATTTATGGTAAAATCCAATACTCAGTATCTGAAGGTAGAAGATGTCCATCCTACCTATTATGCATGCTCTGCAACTGTGATACTGACATATCTCAGAGAAGATGCATGACACAGCAGGAATAGGACAAGGTGGCTATTCAGGGGACGGAGCTTCTGTTCCTGACCCTCACATTGCTCTGCCATGTGACTAGAGGGGAAACATTTCTCCTCTGCTCTAGTTTCCTTGTCTGTAAAAACGGAGATGGATATTCACATGTACCTTCTGATATGGTCTTGAAAGTTAATGAAAAAATCAAGTTCTTTGAGCTGTGCTTACAAAGAAGTGGTGCTTATAATCACAACCACACTTCTACATGGAGAAATTACTTAAGCAAAAAATCATTCACTATACTCTTTTAAGAAATATACTTTCAAGTCATAAGCTCTACATGACACTACTTTTACTGAAAAAGACCATTGAATTCTTTTTCAGACTTGAACTTCTGACTGTTTGTATTGCCAATTAACTTGGAATTTCTGTTACAGGTTAGGTTTGTATGATTATGTGCATTACTGAAAGACTGCATTTTTGCCAAGAATAAAATCAGAAAGACAGTCACAACAGGAAGACTTCAAAGTGCCCTTATCAATGCTTCTGAAGACCTCACATCAAAGGAGATATGAGGAACAAAGCTTTGAAGAAAGATGTATGTCTGTTCAGATGTTTATTGATGCATCCTCCAAAACAGAACACTGCCTTTCCTGCTTCGAATTTGGATAAAAAGGTAATAGGGACTAGATTCATAAGCCAGCTGAGCTCAGTGGTTACTCAACAACAAGTGGTAGATACAACACTGATATACTGTGAAAAGCTTGTAAAGAGAAGTAGCTTACATTGATGCAGCAAAAAAAAAGGAGGGGAAGTGAAGAGAAGAAAGCATCATTTTGAAGACCATCCTGGATGGATATGAGCACTATTGAATTCCTCAAAGCCAGAGAGGAGGTGCTGTCAGTGACAGAATTGTGGTTGTCCCTTGTGATGCCAAAGGATGTAGCAGAAACAAATGGGAGGATTCAGACCTCTCAAGGCCTCTTTGGGTGCTCTGTTCTTCAGTAGCCTAGATCTAGATCCACGTTAATATAACATCTCATTAGACAAATGAACATGTCCAACCTTCTTTTTTATTCTAGGTATACTCTTGACTGGCACAGAACTCAATCCCAGACCTTGTTGATGGGACTGTGAGATTAATTTGAAGTATTAGACCTCATGACTGGATAATAATAATGAAGTGAGAGATGGGCAGTAAGCTGCTAATAACAGCCGTATTTTCATTCACCTCCACCAAACACTGGTATGGGGCTTTTTCTCTTGAGTGGGAAAAGGCATGGAAACATGACAACACAAGGTTGTTCCTATTTATATAAGGTCTTTTATAAAACAAAGAGTCAAAGGAAGTCAGAAGACCTGATCCGTCTTTTTGAAGTATCACTGGTTTGACCCACAGGGCATTTATTATGTTACTTATGGTAGCTGCTGCGTCTTCTCACACCGATGTCAGTGTGGGATTTATTTTCCACTTAAGCAGAATTCCCCTAATGGATATTGCAGGATCTAAGCAACATTATTAATCTTATCACCTCCTCTCCATGTGCATGACATACCCTCTCTCCCACAGAAATGCTTAGCAACAGGTCTACCTCTTACAAAATCAACCCAGGTCCCAAATAAAACTGACAGCTTATTCTGTGTGATCCTTATTCTGGATGAAGGACAAGAGAGCAAACACTTGAAAGTACTCATAAAAATCTTTTGGACGTTATACTAACATGCTTGGTGTGAGAACAATTTTTTTGTGTCTTGACTAGTTCAGGATCCTGCAAGGAGGAAACAGGGAAATAAGTAGGATCACAGCCTTGGACTTCAGGAGAGCTAACTTTGGGCTCTCCAAGCACCTACTTCGAGGAATCCCATGGGTTCAGGCTCCAGAAGGTAGGGGGGTCCAAGAAAACTGGTCGCTGTTTAAGCACTGTTTCCTCCATACTCAGGTTTGGTGCATTCCCGTGAGTAAGAAATCAAGCACAGGAGGCAGCAGAACTGCATGGACAAACAACGAGCTTCTACTGAAACTCAAATGGAAGAGAAAGATTTATGGAATGTGGAAAGAGGGACAGGCCACTTAGGAGGAACATAGGAATATTGTCAGAGCCTGCAGGGAGGTAACGAGGAAGACTAAGGCCCACCTGGAATTAAATCTGGCAAGGGATGTAAAAGACAACAAGAAGGGCTTCTTCAAGTACATCAGCAGCAAACGCATGACTAGGGAAAATTTGGGACCATTGCTGAATGAGGTGGGTGCCTTGGTGACGGAGGATGCAGAGAAGGCAGAGTTACTGAATGCCTTCTTTGCTTTAGTCTTCAGTGCTAAGCCTGGCATTCGGGCAGCCCAGTCCCTAGAGTTAAGAGAGAAAGCTTGGAGAAAGGAAGACCTCCCCTTGGCTGAGGAGAATCGGGTGAGAGATCATTTAAGCAAACTGGACACCCACAAATCCATGGGCCCCGAGGGCATGTACCCATGAGTGCTGAGGGAGCTGGCAGACATCATTGCTGAGCCACTCTCCATCATCTTTGAAAGGTCCTGGAGAACCGGAAAAGTTCCTGAGGACTGGATGAAAGCCAATGTCACTCCAGTCTTCAAAAAGAAGGAGGACCAGGGAACTACAGGCCAGTCAGCCTCACCTTCCCTGCAAATGTGATGGAACAGCTCATTCTGGATGTTGCCTTTAAGCAAGTGAAGGTAAAGGAGGTTATCAGGAGTAGTCAGCATTGATTCACCAAGGGGAAAACATGCTTAACCAATCTGATAGACTTCTATAATGGCATGACCAGCTGAGTAGATGAGGGGAGAGCAGTGGATGTTGTCTACTCAACTTCAGCAAGGCTTCTGACAGTCTCCCATAACATCCTCATAAGCAAGCTTAGGAAGTGTGGGCTAGATGAGTGGAGAGTGGGGTGGATTGAAAACTGGATGAATGGCAGAAATCAGAGGGCTAAATGGCAGAACATCAGCGGCGCAGAATCTAGTTGGAAGCCTGTAGCTAGAGGGGTTCCCCAGGGGTCAGAACTCTACCCAGACTTGTTCATCTTTTTCATCAGTGACCTGGATGAAGGGAGAGAGTGTACCCTCAGCAAGATTGCTGATGACACAAAACTGGGAGAAGTGGCTGATGTGCCCAAAGGCTGTGCTGCCATTCAGCAAGACCTGGACAGGCAAGAGAGTTGGGCACAGAGGAACCTGATGAAGTTCAACAAAGGCAGGTGCAGGGTCCTGCACCTGGGGAGGAACAACCCAGTGCACCAGTACAGAGTAGGGGCTGACCTGCTGGAGAGCAGCTCTGCGGAGAGGGACCTGGGTGTGCTGGTGGATGACAGGTTAACCATGAGCAAGCAGTGTGCCCTTGTTCCCAACAGGGACAATGGTATCCTGGGGTGCATTAAGAGAATTGTGGCCAGCAGGTCGAGGGAGGTTCTCCTCCCTCTCTACTCTGCCCTAGTGAGGCCCCATCTGGAGTACTCTGTCCAGTTCTGGGCTCCCCACTTCAAGAAAGATGAGGAGCTACTGCAGAGAGTCCAGTGGAGGGCTATGAGGATGATGAGGGGCCTGGAGCATCTCTCCTATGAGGAAAGGCTGAGGGAGCTGGGCTTGTTTAGCCTGAAGAAGAGAACACTGAGAGGGGACCTTATAAATGCTTATAAATATCTTAAGGGTGGGTGTCAAGAGAATGGGGCCAGACTCTTTTCAATGGTGTCCAGCGACAGGACAAGGGGCAATGGGCACAAATTGATGCACAGGAAGTTCCATCTGAACATGCAGAAGAACTTTACTTTGAGGGTGACGGAGCAGTGGAACAGGCTGCCCAGGGATGTTGTGGATTCTCCTTCTCTGGAGATATTCAAAACCCACCTGGATGAGGACCTGTGCAGCCTGCTGTAGGTGATCGTGCTTCAGCAAGGGGTTTTTACTTGATGATCCCCAGAGGTCCCTTCTAACCCCTAACATTCTGTGATTTTGTGATTCTGTGATTCTGTGATTCTACGATATTTATTCGTATCCTGATGTTAAGATTCTTGGTTTTAACTGAAAGCAGTGAGCAAATACAGAATGCTTTTCAAATATCTGCTCCATTGTAGCAAACAATGAATGGACAACCTTACACAAGTTATTGAAAAAGATAATTGTCACCTTTTCTTAAAGATGTGTATCACACCACAACGATAACGGCATCACTCCAGAAAGAACCAGAAACTTATGAACCCTACTGAATATCTTTACAGATCACACTGTGTAAGGCAGTATTCAGTAATTCAGAACAGGACAACTCCATTGTGTTGCCACAATTTTGATTCACCAGACAGGCAACGCCAAACCTTTAGAAAGATTACTGGTATGTTTTCCTTAAAGATATGAGAAATCAGGCAGAGAGGAGAGTTTCTGTAATGAGTTTTCTGGCACTCGTACATCCTCTTCTGTGAAGAGGTGGATGACAGAATATAAATAAAGATGTAACTGGGTCTGTGGATACCAGTGTTGGGAGAATGGCCTTGGAGAATCTGTGGGAGAATAATAATGGAGAATTTATTGCTTCTTTGGGTAACTTCTTAGTTGCCATACTCAAGTGAGTTTGAAACTGATAGGGCCAAGACTATTTTCTAGGAAGCACCAGAGAGAGAAGTACTTTTCTTGCCTTGTCTGCTTAAATGAGGACCAAGTGGGACAAAATCTCTCTTGGGTTATTACTGCTCAAGACAAGAGGCTGCAGACCGAGTAGATCACAGTAGCAACTGGAAGGAGCAAAGTAGAAGGTGAGTGACAGCCAAAATAGAAACCATTTTTCAGAAGTAGAAAGCTGGTGTCCCATGAACCAAGAAATATTGGCCCTAATTAGAAAAGAGAGGTATTTGTTGGAGTCTTCATCCACACAACAGGTAGACATGCAGGTTTGTCATCATATTTAAGGCAGCCAGGACTGTGTGTGGATCTCGTTTACCTGGGAATCTGAAAGAAAATTAGAATGATCTGCTTTACCTGTTCTGTTTATCTTTCCAAAGTGGGTAGCAGAAAGTGCAGTAAAGGACATAAAAGTCACCCTGATGAGATTTTTTAGACTAGAGGCTATCTAATAACTTGTAGAGGTCCTTCTCTGATTTGCTAAAAACTTTACTATTGCTTTTTCAGAGCTGATGTCATGTAAAGAATGGCATGAACTTTTTTAGTGACTGCTTCCAGTGTGCAGCAGTAATTATAACATAAGAGTATGGAAAGTGTTGCCTTACAGTACAGGAAAAACAAATCACCTTAAAGAAATTTTTTTGCTCATGATGCAGTTAAACAACACAAGAACGACTGGAAGTAATTTTAAGCTCTGGATGTGAAATATCTCCTTCCACCACATCACACAATCCCTTCTTTCTGTCCTGTGACAATGACAGGGAGCCTGAACTAATAAGAGTACTTTCAAAACAAAATTGATACAAATTCATTGAATGGTTCCGGTGATAGATCTACTGAGGCAAGAGGCAGTCTGACTTGTGTGATTATGTTTATATGAGTTTTGGATTTCTTGCTAAGTTTCCAGTTACTATGGAACTGTCAGCACCTGCCAAAAAAGTGCTCAAGGTGTCACAATCATTTTGTCTCATAAATGTCAAATGCTTCAGAGCACAGAGACTGGATAACCCTAATGCCTTTCCCTCCTTCTCAGAAATTTATCCTTTATAGATCTGACCTGACATTAAATATTCCAGACACCAACAAGCATAGGAAGACATAAGTTTTTCTTTCCCTCCTGTCAAAATAAACGTATCTTCTCACAACATGTTATGTGCTTACAATGCCCGCCTTTTCAGGTGAGATTGTTCAACCAGTTTACCTGCTTCAGGAGCTGACTCAAACTCCAGTCAAAGCGTAAACTCATCCTATTGTTGCTAGGGGGTAGGCAAATGTGCTTACTGTAGGTAGTAGGTCTGCCAAGTACTTCACATCAAAAAGAGGTGTCACAGGCAATGTGTGCTCAGGTTCCTCTTCCATCTGTGACAATTTTGCATTCACAGCAGCCCGAGTAATGACAGCATTTGCTTAAGATTAGAAAAAAAAAAAGAAAAAAAAAAGGAGTTTAACAAGAAATATGTGTGAAGTACAACATATGTTGTTTGGACACATTTGTTCTATATTCGAAAAGCAGGTATGTTAAGCAGTTGGGCTGGTGGTTTAAGACGTGCCATTGTGGTGGGATCTTCAACACAGATCAATGGCAAAAGCCTGAACTTGGGAACAGAACAGCAGGATTCAGATTTCAACCTTCAATCCTGGTCCTAGAGATACCATACAATGTAGACACAGAGGTAGAGAGAAAGGTTTGTGAAATGTTGAGTCCCAGTCAGCTTATGTGGATGCCCGGACAAACCTATAAAGGAAGCAGAAAATGTCAGAACTGTGCATTTAAAAGTGCATGCATTTGAAGTGAAGTTTCTCTGTTGAAAAAAGTAACATGTCTCTTATTTTTACTTACACATAACTCTAAGAATTATGACTAATGCAATCCTTTAAGGAACATTTCCACAACTTCAGGATCGTGACATGAGATGTTGAAATTTCATACCAACTCAGTTGTATCAATATGTCTGTTTCTAAAGCAGAGATGGTGTTTATTGACATACTATTGTTTATTTGACATACTACTGTTTATTGACAGGGCTACGAGGATGATGAGGATGATGAGGCGACTGGAGCATCTCTTCTACGAGGAAAGGTTGAGGGAGCTGGGCTTGTTTAGCCTGAAGAAGAGAACACTGAGAGGGGACCTTATAAATGCTTAAAAATATCTTAAGGGTGGGTGTCAAGAGAATGGGGCCAGACTCTTTTCAATGGTGCCCAGCGACAGAACAAGGGGCAACAGGCACAAACTGAAGCATAGGAAGCTCTATCTGAACTTGAGGAAGAACTTCTTCCCTCTGAGGGTGACGGAGCCCTGGAACAGGCTCTCCAGGGAGGCTGTGGATTCTCTTTCTGTAGAGATATTAAAAAAAACACCTGGATGATGACCTGTGCAGCCTGCTGTAGGTGATCCTACTTCAGCAGGGGGTTTGGACTAGATGACCCCCAGAGGTCCCTTCCAACCCCTAATATTCTGTGATTCTGTGACATGTTCTAGGTGACATTCCTGAAAGTATAATTTCCTGTATAAATTATGTATTGATATTGCTAGGATAAACATCCTGCATGCATTATGTGTCTCTCCAGACTGGTGCACTCAGGTGTGGGAGAGAGGGAGCTGTGGTGGTCAGCGGTACCTGGAGGCTGCATGGGGAAAACGCGAAGATTTAGGGTTCCACTGAGGAAATGCAGGCTAGAAAGGCACTATTTACTTCACCTTGCATGGTACTAGACTTCCATGTTAGGTGGGTGTTGTCATGTGGTCCAAGGATTTTTTCCTCTGCTCTCTCACAGAACAGTTTGTGGAGAAGCAGTTGGTGGTGTGATTCATGCCCTGGGGATGTGTTATGACATCATTCCACTGTTTTTGAGAACGGAAACATTTCATAGTAGGAGAAAACCAAACATACTGATGACAAACTATTACACCTTTGAGGCTGTGTATAGTCAATTTGTAAAACTACTATGTCTTCCTAAAGAGGTACTTTCTTCTTAGATGGGTTTAGCAAGGAGTATATGTGTGTATATATGTATGTATATACACACTAGCTTGTTTCTGTGTATTTCTTCATGCAGAAGCAAACCAATGAAATGATTTATAGTGTAAACGCGTTGGAACTTCTCAGTTTTGCAAGATGCTCTGATTTCACTGGATTCATTCCAAATATCATGTACAAACAGTGTATCTCCCAACATGCCTGAAGCGTTTGCTGATTTGTAGCATTCATATTTCATGAAGAGTACAACTCGTACAGAAAGGCAAATGTTACATTCTAGTGAATTGCAGAAACACAGACTACTGGGAAATGATAGGAAATCTAGGCAATATAAGAGGATGAAGGGATAGATTTCTTCTAAAATCAGAAAATAAAAACAGGAATAAAGTTAGTCATATGAAATTCCTCTGTGGAAAGATTGTGGGAAATAGTCTGATTAGAGGGCTTGATTTGTATTACTGAAATTACTGTATGAATTTAATTTCAAGGAAATTTTTGAAGTATTTTCCATCCTGGTGGAAATTGAGAGTAACTTTTATTTCAGTAAAATTTGGGCTGTTAGCATGGATAGTGGTCATGCCTGACCTGTCGGGTAGGTGAATTCAGGAGGTACTCTCAGTATTCTCTCCTGATTATGGAGCCCAGGGACCTACTGGAGTGCACTGCAGCTCCTGATCCTATACCAATAATTGCTTCCAAAGGCAAACCTTTTGGAAAAAGGGATGGTACATGGGCAAGTCCTGGCCAAACATGGATGTGGGATGCAACCAAAGTTTTCACAGGAGAACAGGAATTCAGGATTTTCTGCACCTGCCAAGACTGCATCTGCCATGCAGTGTGGGTTCAACTAGGTTGACCTTTACAGAATGTCTATCTACCTTCTATATTTTGGTTTACCCACCTGTAAAACAGGAAGAATGAGAAATATTTGGAGGGAATTTTAAAGAAAATGCACTAATTATGAGCTAGGTAGAAGTAATAGGTCCTTTAAGGTGAACTTCTTAACTGCTCCAGTTTTGTGCCATGTTGCTTGGTTTGTATTCTGCAAAGCACCCTGATGATTTTAGCACTGCCTGTTCAGCTGAATGGCATGTGTCAACCATCTCTTCCTCTTGGAAATTTAATACATATATTTTTATTAACATGGGGCATTTTTCCAATGTATATTTTGTGTAGAAAAATACCTTTTCATCTGACTGATTTCCATAAATATATTTTTGTACATGAGCCAATCTCAATGAGGAAAATGCTATAAATCTTTTGGCAGTCTGGGAAACAGTCTCAGAAGAAATATTTGTAATAAACAATATTTGCTTTATATCTATTCTTGGCAAGAGAGTGACCAAAGAAAATTTCCCTGCTAGGACAGGGAAGGTAAGACACTGAGGACATTTAGGGTGACATGGTTGAAAAACTTCTGTCAATATTGACATATTTCAGAATTTATTGCCACAGAATATAAAATGAACAATGTTTGAATCTGAGCAGATGGTTTCCTCTAAAGGGCCTAGAGGTTTAAAAAAATGCAATAAATTTTCTTGTCATTTAGGTAGGTCTGTAATGCCCTGATGGGTTCTGTGTACAATGGAGGTTGCATGCTGAACCGGGGAGCTGTGATTCACAAACATTGACAATAAACTCATTTAAGCAGATTCTCTTAGAGATGTGTCTCCATTAATGCTGCAGAAGACTATGCAGTCTTGGAGGGTTCCTGCCTAGGATTCTACTGCTGATGTTAGCTTCACCAATAAAGCAATCATTTGCAAATTTTCCCAGTTGTTCTTATTTTCTTAGAAGCCAAGCTGACTATGCAAAAGAAGACTATGATAATTTTTGGACAAGTGAGAAAAAAAGAAGAGTATCTGTTTTATCCTATCCATTCCTTCAGAAATTCTTCTTCAGAAAAAGTAAACCTTTGCAGCATTATATCAGAAGCGGTTGAATGGCTAGTCCTGCCGCTCTGGGGTTTTTACAGAACCTTGTATGTGCTGTCTGAGTAATGGCCATGAAACGGTAGCATCTAACACTCTGAGACTCCAGGACAAGCTGCTTTTCTTGTTGAATTTTATGCAAACAGGAAGATATGGCAATGCATGCCTGTGACATTTGCTTTTCACACCTTAAAAAGGCCACAGGATTACTCAGCTCATACTGAAACAAACTGTAGTCAGAAGGTAAAGTGTGCCTGGGTTATAGGAATACTGAAGAGAGCAAGGCATTGCCTAGTAAACAATATGATATCCTGTTCTGGCTGACATGCGACTTGATTATAACTAACCATCCCCCACCCTGACATTCCAGCAAACTTCATAGACTAAATGGGAAAAAAGCAAGAAAACCTGCAAAGCCAAAGAAAAAAGGAAGTAGAGGTCAGTAGTGAAATTCCTGTGATTTTACTTTCTTCATGATGTCAGCCATCTTTGGTATTCCAGCTGAAGTGCCAGATTTTTAAATGGTCTGTTACCTACGCAGTTGATATAAATACAGATATCAAAGTGTACTGGTGAGCTAATACACTTTCTCCTTTCTGTTAGAAAGACGTGCTGAGATTTGTTTATTAGGTAGGATTTTCTTGTGCTGGACAAATATTTGGGGCCAACCTAGATTGCACAGTCTTTGGGGCACAGGTAAGGTCTGCTTTACTGTTGTAGAGATCTGATCACCCTTCTAACATCTCAGAAACAGTTTATATTACGTGATTTCTGAGCTCAATAAGTGGAAACCTGTGACATTTACTTACTGCTAAGCCAACACATATATCTCATTTTGGACTTTCATAGGGCTTGCAGAGCTGATTAGGAATTAGAAAAACATGCAAAACTGGACTGCTCTTATTAAAAAGTCTGTTTGATTGTAACTTAATTTTATATAAAAACACCTTGAAACCTGTTAGAAAAGCAGTATTTACCTGCCACAAGAGGTATTATCTATGGTTAAGCCTGCTTGATGTTTTCCATCACCAAACTCTTCTTAACCTTGCATTTAAAGTCGCTTTTAATCTTGCCAAGCTAGAACTAAAATTTTCCATGCTATACCTTTGCCTCGGGTTGTGTTTTCTATTTTGTACTTGGAAAAAAACAGCCATGTCTGAGGGTAAGGTTTGATTTTGGTGTTTCTCTACTTTTGGGAAGTTTTACAGTTCTATACTTTGATAATGAGGCTTGAAATTTGACTTTGCCACACACCTCATGATTATTTGTCCCAATTCATCTTTGAGATATTGCAATTTACACACAGTTGGAAGACTTTCCAGAGCTCAGCTGTATGTCCTTACCTATCATGCTCATTTCTTTCCTAGCTCCTCAGAAGAGCCAGATTTGTTATTTCTGCAGGACGGTTGGGTGTACTTCCTTCATCTGGTGCACTAAAGTGGTGCTCCTCTTGAAAATGATACCTCGCATGTGCTCTGGGCATGAGTGCTTGGTTCCAGTTTGGTTACCGGGACAGAAAATAAAATTAAGGTCTGCTCACAACCACCTTACTGGTGCCCACACATTGTGGAGGCAGAATCTGTTTGGTGTGATGAAAAAGAGGGGGAAGAGCTGAACTAGGGAGGATAGAAGTGAGCAGCACCAATTAAACAGCCCGAAAAGGAAATTTCTTCTAAGGAGTTAATAACAGGTTGTGCATAGTACACAGCAATGAGCACAATGCAATAGCCAAGTGACGATAGGGGACCAACAGAAAATGATTGTGTGCATTCATGTAATGAAAGCCCGTATTGCCTGATTAAGTTTGCCTGGGCAATTTTTATTCTGGCCTTCCTTGACCTCTGAATGCTTGGCTTCGAACCAAAGAGTTTTTCAAGTTCTTCTAACATATAATGTGTCATATATAAATGAAGTCTTTGTAGTGAAGTTTGTCATTTCACTGCTTCCTCCTCTTCACTGAAGAAAAAAAAAAGAATTCATTAATGATGTTCATCATCAAAGAAAAATATATTGGTAAAAAGTACTTGGTGCAAAAGTTGGAGTTGGAGATCTTAATCCTGAGCCTGTTTCGCAACAGCTGAATAGAAAATGGCATTTTCTACATGAGGAACAAAAGCTGGACCCTTCATTGAATTCTTCCGATTCAATATGCAGAAGCACTTGCATGTTAGCTTCACAACAGATATGACAGAGAAGCTGCTGACTTACTTCAAACTTTCTCTAAAACACTTGAAATGGTCATTCAGAATTGTTTATCTATGAAGAGCACAAAAAAACCACACTCTAACAATTCTCTTTTACAAGCCAACCTTGAAGGATAGTGAGGAAAAAGAAGAATCATAGGGCTGAATGAGGATTGAAACAGCTGCAAAAGGAACAGAACTTCTGGGGCAGTAATTTTGACCTTGCGTCAATACTGTCTTCATTTGCATTTGTGCCACTCCTTATTTTGACCAGGGAAAAAGTGATTCAACTCACCTGTCCCTTCTGTGTAGGAGTAAGCTGCAAAGTTCGTATGTTCCTATTATTCATTTGCTTACAATTCAAAGTAAGTTTCAAGTTAATTAGTAATAAAAAAATTAATTGATCTGATTTAGGCTGGTCCAGAATGGCTTTTAGAAGAAAGTAAACCTCTTTCATACTAGTTGATTTTTTTGCTTTATTTTTTTTCCCTTTTCAGACTCTTTTGACTTTTAATTTAGAGAAAAAGAAGAAAAAGAAAAAAAGAAAAAGAAAAAAAGGATCAAAACCCTCAACATCTGCTTCCTGCACTGGAGGGATTCCTGATCCAATGTAATGTGGGCTTGTTTGGCACACTTGTGTACTGAGGGACCCTCAGACAAAAAAGGAGCAGCATTCCCCTGCTGCGTGAGGTTGCATTTTAAAGACTGACACACAAACACAATAAATAGAACACAGCACAGAACAGAGAACAATATATACTTTCTTCTTTAGTGTCCAGACCTTGTTTTTCTTAATTTCAATTTTCTGGAGCAGCGTATTTGCGTGGAAGAATGGAGACTGTGTTTGGTGTCAGAAGATGGCTGTATAGGCCTGGTTATGTCACTCCATTTCTGTTTCTTTTTCCTCTTCTCCCCTCTTTTCCCTTTCATTTGTACAAACCTAGATTCTCCTTGAGTTAAGTTTCCTGATTTTGGTTCCACATGTCTGTGTATGTTCACCCGTGTGTGCACACTTTTTGCCTTCCTGTCCCTATATTGACTTACCAAGCCTGCGATTCCTTGTGCTGCACAACTGGTGCTGTGACTTAGATCAGAGCTCCTTACTGTTTGAGTCCACTCTGCCAGAAAAAAATTTTGGTCCAGCCTCAGAGTTCTTTGTTTATTTTTTCTTAATCCCTGTGTTAGCTTGGTTTTTAGTAGCTCTTAGTTTGTTGTCCATTAGCAATGTGTTAAACTTCTTCTAAGTGTTCTGCCTTCAGAAAAATTCGGTTTTGAATGCTTCCCCACATGAAGAGAGGCTGCACCACAAATAAGTGTATACTTTGTGTGTCCTCGTGGGCTAGGACATCTCCATAGCCTTTACCTCATCAGCCCCCAAACCAAAAAAAAAAAAGCTGGGGTTCATTTTTGCTGCTCAATAAGTGTATGGGGACAATATCAGACCTGAAATCTTGGACTGTGCTTGAACACATCCATTGGAGAGAGAACCATAAAATGGCTTTTCAGCCTTCAGCACTTCTGCATCTGTCCAGACCAAGCAGAGAAAGAAATTGTCACTGAATAAGTGAGAAGTCCAAGGAAAGTCTTTCTCAAAGTGGAATGACCCACCTACCTTCCCCTCCTATCAAAGCTGATCACCCAGTGTTATACTACAGCACCAGGAGAAGGCAACTGTGACAAAGGCAGCTGTCATAGAGATGATCTTTGTTGTAAGCTCTGACCTTCTTAGTCCCTTGCTCTGAAGCCCTGAGCTCTCCTGTATTGTCCTCAGCTTCAGGCTGCCTTTGAGCTGCCTGTCACACCTGCTAGTTACCCAGGATAGACCCCACAGAGATGACAGGGTCATCTGACTTCAATACGTACTATTACCTTTCAGATGTTCTTTTGGAGCACCTTTCACTGTTATATGAATTATCCTCCCAGTACCCAGTAGAGACATTACTCTGGTGCTTTAGTCTTTCTCCTGAGATTCTTTCATAACTAAAGTGATCCTGACGTTTGTAATAACAGCTAGCAGAGTCTCTGCAAAGGCAGCCACTGGAAGGAGAGTGGGAAGTAATCAGTTAGAAAGACCGAAGTGCCTAAGGATATGCTGTTGGTCCTCTGTCCCTTGACCCATCCTACAGTCCCTCAGAGCCCTAGAATCCAGATTAATGAACTTCATGTTTTATGCTCTAGAGACGAGGCACAGAAATATCAGGAAAGCATGTAGTATGTGGAGAGTAGCTGTCCAGAAATCTCTGTACTAGCAAAATGTGCAACTGAGTGGGACATTTTAGGTACTCCAGTAACCACGACAGGAGAAACCTCTTTCTCCTCTCAAAGTCAAGTCAGTTCTCCTGGATTTTAGGCTTGTGTTATAAAATCTTGTCAAAGAATGCAGAGCAAAACACCAAGGTGATCACATAAAAGTTTTTAGCAGATTTTTCTAGGGACAAACTTAAGATCAATTTGAAGTTTCTTTTTAAATACTTCTACTCTGACAGTTATGCTGTTATCATCTGCTGTAAATTGATCACAAGTGTGTGAGTTGCCAGCAAGGGCCAATCCAAACATGCAGTACAGTTACCCACTTGTAAGTAAAGCTTGACCATGAATGGCCCTTCACAGAATTTAGTGATTCACACCTAGTGCATATCTTATGCATAAAGTGGGAATAGTCTTTCTTGTCATCCCTTTAATCTTGCTGGCTTTTGAAGACCAGAAGTTTTCTAGAAAATCTGGTTTGATAATGCCATGATTTGTGAAGGAATATTTTGACTTACAAACCCTTAGGCTTTCTGGGTTTTAAATTTATTCCAACTTAGAAGCAAAAAATAAGATGTAGTAATACTGTATTTAATACCTATAAGCACATCTGTAATTTGATAAGCATTTTCAAATAATGTTTTAGGAACAAAGTGCACAACAGGGCTTTCCTAAAAGCTAGTTACAGAAAGGTAACTGAACTCATTCACTGTACAGGATATACCTGTTTGGGAAACCTGAAAAGCACAAGTTTGGCTTTTGCTTCAGTCTGTATTTAAACTGGGTTTTAGAAAGTGACACTCCCTTCTAGATGGTAAACAGAATATGTTACTTGCTGTTATATGTAAATACGTTACTGAGAGTCTTGCTGCCATTTTTTCTGACACAGTGACAAATCAAATTAAAAAAGTGTATTCTTTTTCTGCAATACCAACACAGTTATCTATCAGAGGTGGAGAGTTTGGTCTCTACTACTTTAGGTTAATAAAGAATTGGGAGTGTGATAGAAGCAGGGGTGGTTCCCCTCAGAAAACATCTAAATACCAGAAGGTAAACTCTCCATGAAAACACAAAATGGGACCAGAGGTGCAGAAAGCAATCTACGTAGAGGCAGATTTGTATATAGTTAGAGATCTGCAGTGCTGTAGCTGGAATATAGAACATCCAGGGAAACTACTGAATGTGAAAGTGTTGGAAAGTTTGTCAAAATTAGTGATTTATGTATTCTTTTCTTGCATGGAAACATGCAGAGCAAGCTGGAAGGGCACCTAATGCATCATCTAGTGAAATTTAATGCAGGATTAGTACAACTGAGGATGTTCCCATGAGATGTTTACTTGACTTCTTGTCTTGGAGGATTTCACGATTATCCCAGGCAGTTTACTACTGTGTTTTATTAGGTTCTTGTTTAAAAGATCTGGGAAGGTTTTAAATGTATTCTATATCTTTTTCAAAAGTGCTGAGAAATGACGTTCTTACTGAGGTATCTTGTGCTTAGCTTGTCCTTAATCAAATCCTGCATGTCACAATAGAAAGGCGGTTAGAACAAAGGGTTAAAATCTGTCACGTGAGAGGTGTTTCTTACTTGCCTTCAGACATTTACAAGTGAAGTGTAAGCTTGTTATCCTTGGCTCCCTTTATAGAAATAGGCACCTTTGAAGGGTAATTAATCTTTCATTTTCAGCTACTTAACCTTTCGAAGGTGGAAACTCATGATTTCCTAAAGTTATTTCCTCGAATAAAACCCTACCTCCACTTTCATCTTTTTCATGTTTATTTTGCAGGAGTATGCAGGCAAGAAAATATGAGATGTATGTTTGTGGAAATAGTGAATTTAAAATACAAACAAATTAATGAAAATTTTGGGAAGGCAAGATTCAGATTCATGAAGATTTGACATTCAGATCAAATGTCTTAAGCTGTCAGAGAGGTAAAATGTTATAATGTTCCATCATAATTCATGCATTCAGTATAAATGTCAGATATAAAACATCTTCTGTGAATTCTGTCTGAATAATACTAAAACCAATACACTTTTCTAGCAAATTATCTCACATAATGAAATTAAGAACACCGCAAGCTGTGTAGATGCACACCTTTCATGCTTTGCTCCACCCCCTGAAGATTTCTTCTCTCTTGCTTATATTCCCCCTATCACGGTGTAAAGAAAACAAAAAGGAGAAAGTGGTTAGTGAGATGACCATCCTCCAGGTTGCTACTAATGTTGTCTGTGATGCCTCAAATATTGCAAGAATGTTTTTGCAAATTTGATTTTACCAAGAGAAGCCAAATGTTCTAAAAGGTCTACAGCTATTTGATCAGTGTCTTCAAATCCTATCCACAGAGAGGACCTGTTTTAAAACAAGTAGAGGTTGTTACCTGGCATTTCTTCAGTGCAGATTTGAGTTCACTAGGACATTTTTATTGCACATGGGTATCTTTATTCTTAAATGCTATCAGCTGTACAAATCTAGAGATCAAACCTGTAAACTATTTCTCTCTCCAGATACTTGTTTAGCTTCTCTTACTGAGGCTATCATAGATTTTGATCATAATTCCAGTAATTTTATTTCTAACAAAGCTCAAATCTTTTTGTGCTGTGGATAATGTAAAATCATAAATTTTTCTCGTTTTGCTTCTTAGTTATTTTTTTTACCACCTACTTGTCTTCTTGCTTTCTATATTTCTTTATTCTCAAATTTAGTGCTACAATTATTTTACTCACAGCATTAAATGATGATAACTAAAGCAACTTGTTTATTAAATTCATTTAAGATTTTGGTAATGTTATCTTACATTTCTCAAGCTTATCTTGCATACACCAATTTTTCTTTACCGAGGAAGATGCTTCCCATGTGGTGGTGGTATATGTTCCTAACAGAGGGAAAACCAGAACAAAAGCAAAACAATTCACTAGTCTTTTCTCAGGCTTTTAAGTTAATTGTGCTTTATTTTGTCATTGCTGGTGTCATGATAATATGTCAAGGCTGTTCTTTGTCAAACTCTTGCAGCATGCAATGCTTTGAAAAAGTGAAGGTTGTTAGGATTATTAATGGCAAACAGTTTTCCAGGTGTAGTGGATTACACCACTTGTGTCAGAATGGGCTGGAAGCCTCCCCTGGAAAGGGGAGAGAGAACACCACAAAGTGTTTCTAACCAGTTTCACTGTATTAGTCAATAATGTTTAGGGAATGAAAATTAAATATTTTTCATGGCTTCATAGATCTACAAATATTTAAAGACATAAAATGTATCTGAAAATGATCAGCAGATAATTTTCAGAAAATGAAGCTTGCTGGTAGTTTTTCCAGCTAGGAGAAGAAAACTGCTAAATTCTTGAGTAAACTGTCAGTTGTGAATACTCTGAGTTTTGAAGAAAAATGTGCAAGATTAAAATAGAGTGCCTTTCACTGGGGCTGAATTTGGCCTGATTTTATGTGCGACATTCACCTTATCTTACCATGTTTTGACTATGTGCAATGTTAATTCATTGGTCTTTCTACTTACCAGTCATCTTTCTATCTGTGGTATTTTGGTACTAATATATTCCTAGAGAATTCCCGAACTGTAACGTACCTTCTCTGATGAAAGCACTGGTATGAAAAATATTTATTCTTAGCTGCCACCACACACTGACAAAGTACCAGGAATAGACCAGAACTAAGCTACTTTGCAGTGCCTGTGTGTTAACCCTGTTTACTCGCTAAGCTGCAGTCACACCAGTGTGGGATGCGTTTTTCTTAGAGAACCAGCCCTAACACTCCCTCTGGCTGCAACCTTCCTCATCCTAATGAGCACCGTGCTGTGGGCCAGGATTTCATTGCGATACCTCCTAAGAAAATCGGAATGGGAAAGGGTACTTGTGGGTTCCCATAGCTGTTTCACACACATAAAGGAGTAATGATACTATAGTGTATAATGTACTGGAATTATATACTAGAATGCACTGATATTATTTGCATGTAATAACTTTTTCCTTTATAAAACTTCACTCTTTTTATGTTTTCTGAAGATGTGAGTGATGGTGCTAATTATTTTGGGAGACAGAGCAGGTGATAGTGGATTTGAGTATCTGTGGCAGACAAGCTGGATAACTGAGGAATCCAGGTAACAGATCACAAGCATTTGGATAAAGTGCTATTGTGTGGAGCCTGAGCCTCTTTTTATTCACATCATCTACTACAGTTCCACTTTATGGGAAGCCGCCAGTACTCCTTACATAACTTCAAAATAATTTACATCTAATAATATTAACTTCCTGTCAAATAAGGATTGTAACTGGAAATCTGTCTAGCATCTTACTCTCTGCTATTATTGTAAGCTCTCTATTAATATAAAGAATTAGAGACTGTAATTACAGCAGTAGTAATTTCCAGCCAAAACTCCGCAGTTGCAGTCCAGGTAGTTTCAACATGCTCAGCAAGAATGGGTTATGCATAGCTGCCTGCTAGGCAGATAGCTATTTTATCTCATCTTGGGATCAGAATTCTTCAGAGGGAACAGCTGAGTTAAACTGCCACTCCAGCAGACCTAGTTTGGTGATTTCAAGGCTCTTAATTTGTTCCTTACTGGCAGAGATTTCTGTCTTTTTTTTTCTTAGACGACAACCATAAAGACATTCTGTACGAGCTGATGACCATTTTTTCAAGTGTCACTTTTCTCTGATGTGTCTTTCTGACCCTTGCAGAGACACCCCAGGATGCATTTGCTCTTCCAAGGGAACCTGCTGCCTGTTGCCTCACCACAGCAGAGCAGGCAGGGCTGCAGCAGGCTCAGCACAGCACTCTGTAGGCAAATTTTTCTTTCTGTCAGGTCTGCCTCTACCCAGGGAGAATACTTAAACTGTGAGAGTATGTCCCGAATTTTTAAGATACTGGTGTTTGTGATGTGAAATGCTGACTAGAGATATTATTTTAAACCTATAGTGTAATGGCATATTTTCTGCTCCCTCTCGCATGGCTCTGGCCTTCAGTGCCAGCTACGTGTTTGACCATTGGTGAACAAACTCTGTGTGACTTTTTGGTTGACAATTATTTTTACTTTCTTAATACATAAAGACTTGCAGTAAATAATAGGTAGGGTAGGGCCAGTGAGAGTCTAATGGATAGTGCATAAAGATCAGCAGTCAGATGTGCCTGTTGGTTTGAAAAAGATATGTTTATTGCAGCCTACAAAGCCCTGACCCCAACTTCATGGCATTTTGCCCAGAGGGTGAAATCTAGTCCAACAATAAATCACTAGAATTTGTTCTATTTGACTGTGTTAAAGCAAGAGTCTGTAAAAGCTAGGACCACCAGCTATGCTGTTTCTGCTGCATATCTGCTGTAACCAAATCACTGATGCATTTTATAAGTTAAACATTACTGAGATGACTGAGAATATTATTTAGCAAGTACAAGACTGTGCTGTTCATCACCCAACAATCTGTGTTTAATTTTCACTATGCCCCTGTGTAGGAACACTATGCTACTTAAAGGTAGTGTCAGTAGTAGTTTCAATTTAGAAAAGCAGTGACCCATCGCATTTCTTCAGATTACTCCTCCACACCAGTATCCAAAGATACTGGAACTATAAAACATGACTGCATAGTCACCTTTGAATGGATAAAAGCCATGTTATTACCTGAGTAAAAAAGTAACTAAAACCCCTTTCTTGTTTGACCATATGATCATCCTTTTGAATGAGAAGACTGGATGAAAGGTTATCACAGCCTTACAGATCCAGGGATACATTGAGACACGTTATGAGAGAGGTATTTTGACTGATGAGCTGGGCCTGCAGTAAACAGCAAATATACAAATGATCTGGAAATAATGTTACATGGTATCATTGATTAATATTAACCCAGAGCTAAATGTTTTATTTATAGTACAACATTGAATTTTGCCTTTTTTTTAAATGGAAAAAGCATAAAGCAATTGGTGCCTATGGTAAAAGTCTATTTTAAAAGACACTCAGAGCGCTCACACAAACACAGATAGTACTAATGATCTCATCCCGCTCCACTCTCTGGCACACCAGGATAGAGGTCCACTAATGAGAATACACATACATGTAAATGTATACATGTACATATACATTCACATATATATGCATGTGTATATACACAGCCCCTCTGACCACCGCTCTGACCGTGGTTGCTACACTCATGCCCCATACACACACGTGCACAATGAGCAGAGACCCAGGAAAAGGGTTGGAAATTAATTTAATAAGAAGATAAAAGAGACTGTGCTGACCAGGATGCAGGTCATGGCCAGAAAAACATATCAACTGGCAGTTTCTTACTTGTGACCAGCCCTTTTCATCCCCTTACCCCTCTATTATCCTAAACTCCTTCCTCCACAAACCACATGGATCCCTCCCTTTCCCCACCTTTAGGTCCTCCTCTGGTTAGATGGCCTGATGACTCTTGTGATGGGCCTGGCACGGTATTAGTTGGGCTTCCTGCCCCCCCAGCACCTCTATCTCTCTGTACTCCTTTCTGGACATGCAAACAAGATTTTTATCACATAACCTAACATTATCCATTAAAGGTGTGCTGGAAGTCCAAAAATGATGACATTTCCAGAAAAGTGTGAAATTATAGTGCAGAAGTAATGGCTCTTTGTGCAGCATTTGTCATGTGACCAGCATCTCACTGGGAGGAGAGATGAGTCTAGGCTAGAGATGTCGGCTGCCTTCTTGGTGCACCGCAGCAGATGTGAGGGGGGTGATGGGAACAAAAGGTGGCTTGGCACACTCTTCGCCACCAAGTCTCTCAGGTTCTGAGAATTGTTCTGGCTTTGGACATGAGTCTGAATAATTTGGGCTGCCCTGTTCTCTGCCTTCACTGCAGTCACAGAATGGGGCACGGTTGATGAGCCTTAAATGATCTCTGCAGGACACACCCTTTGCCAATTGCTCTGGCTCCAGTTCAGTCTGACACTCTCCTGTGACATGTGGAAAAGATTAACCTAAAGCTGTAACAAAATTGAACTAAACATCAATTTCCCACATCACCTTGATGGGCAAAGGCTCTCCAGGAGTTGGTGTGTCTTCCCTGAAAGAGGTCCAGATTGTTAGGTTGGTATTAATGTACCAGGTCAGGCTTTCAATTTTTACAGCAGGTTTTGCATAGCTTTAGCAGAACTTCACAGAGCATTTTGGAAAAGCCAGCTATACTGGGTTGGATTCTGCACAGATTTGCTACTTCCCCTGCAGTAGATATTGAAACTTTGGAGGGCTGAAGTTAATTGGGGAAGACAGTTGGATAGAGATGGCGATCAAAGAGGTGAAGTATGATCTGCTTGGGAAGTATGTGCTTTAACAAACAAGCTTATTTTGCTAGCTTCTGGTATCACTGGAAAGTGAAGGACTGCTGCCCCTGTAGGCTTTTGGTGTATCACACCTCTGACATACATCTGTCCTTTACAAAATAAAACCAGAATAAACTAAATTTTTTTTTGACATTGTGGCCCATGTGTTTCAGTGTCATCCATGCTACTGGAGGGCATCACTGTCATTTTTGCTCCTGGAGCAAATATACTTTCATTCACTTAACAGGGAGCTTTTATGGGATTTTTCCACTTGCTTTCCATTCATTTATCTCAATGAGTTGTGGAGAGAAATCTTTCCAAGTACTTTGTCTGTAGGCTGCTCTCAGCTCTTCTTTGGAATGGTATTGCTAAAACACATCACGCAGACCCTCAGGACTCTGGCAAAACACCTAACTTTATCATTTGCTTGTGCTCACTGTAAGCAAAGACCTTTATTTATGCTTTAAAAAGGCACTCTCAAAACTCTGCAAGCTAGTTCTGAATACCTCTATCTCAATAATTTTTATTTGCACAAAGCATGCATGTGTGCAGAGGAGGTTTTGCATTAAAATAAATCAATAGATAATATTTGCAAACGTCTCTCATGCTAGCAAAATTTATCACTAGAAATCAGCATCCACTTTCTAATGAGATACATTTATTTATCAGAGCTGCTAGCAAAATGTCACAAAAATGTCTGTGAGATTGCTCAGCTAACTTGACAACTCATTTGAGCTAGTTAGTGGGGAGATTTTAGCTACCGTCAAGTATGACGCAGCATGAACACTTCTGGGGTTCTAATCCCTGTGATTGTTTGCTTAGTGAAAAAGTTTCTACCAGCTGGACTGATTGCTCTTTCAGCGCCTTAAATCAAACATACCTGGAGGCCTCAAGATGAGAAAAATCAATATTTGCCAAAAAACTGTCTGTTTGCAGGGTTCTCCTTAGCCTGGTTCTTCTCTGACACTTTCATTTTCCTGCCTGTACTCTCTTTAGAAACTTGAAAGAAATATACAGTGATCCTGGACACTTAAAAGCAATATGAAAGAGGCTAATAGGCAGGCCTTGTGAGCTTTAGAAAGAGATCATAAGCAAAAATAGGATAGCCTTTCAAGGGTGTTTTAACCTTTATACATGCTTGACTGTTTTGAGCTCATCCTAGGGTTCGATAGAAAGAACCAAAGTTGAAGTAAACCAGAAGGGCAAAAATTTTTAATTTTGCTACGTTTAATAAAAGGTTTTAACAAACATTTTCTATTTATTCCTTGCTTGGAGTAAAAGGTTGGTCTTTCACAAAATGTCTTAAATTATTTTCACTGAAATCAAGAAATGTAAAACTTGGCAATCTTTGTTTCACCATGTTAAGTTATATGTGAAGAGGAGTGTTTACATATAGTTAAAAAAGGCGGAGATACTTGCAGCCTTGTATTTTTTGCTTTTACTGTAAATTTGACAGCATTTTTATTGGAACTTTGATGTAGGCAGTATCTCTCTGGATCGCTGGGGCTAGACCCCTACTATTGCAGCCAGTGTCAATATGTATGGACAATCCTCTCCATAAAAACTGATCAAAGTCTACAAGTAGCTAGGAGTAATCAGACTAAGAACCTATTAGAACTTCTTTTCAGAATTTAAATTCTGTAATAACTAGAAACCTTTATCTAATATCCAGGCTAAATCTGTCTTTATTGTTTCTTACTAGGTAGTCGTATGTTAATATATACTGTGCAAGGATTAAATTAACAGGGGGATATTGTAGCAGTTTCTGAATCCAGTTAAATTCTCCAGAGCAGGGGTTACTGTGCCAATACAAATATTTGCATGGTACTGTATGTGGAAGAACATAAATCGAGTAATTCAGTGTAAGCTTTTAAAACTTCCACATTATTTTTGCATCTCACTTGGAGAATGCAAAAGACATGTTGGTAGAAATCTCTGACAGTGCAACCAGGCACATTGCTCACGTGTTGTAGGTTATGTTTAAAAACAACATAGTGACAGAAATCACTTTTTTTGTTTGTTATTTTCATTCATGAAAAGCCAATGTAAAACTATTACTTCTTAAGAGACTTTGAAATTAACTGTGAATAGTTTAGAAGGATTGGAAGTGTATAAACATGCACGTATGAGAGCCTGTTCACCTTTTGATGTGGGAATGGCCAAGTCCTGCACAGACTCTGTCCCTTTCACAAGCCATGCAGGCACAGGAGGACGGAGAATTTCTCGTCTATGAGGGTAGACACTTCTGCAGGCTCGTAGGGAAGATATCTAAATTGATTTCTGAAAGACACATGGTAGTCCCCAAATACGGACTAAGCTTTCTGTAAGGGGTACCTCAACGTTTCTTTTCCTGCTTCAGGGAAAAAGAGTCATGGGATTTATCCATCACCTCCTGCCCTCATGTTGCCCAGGGACAATCGGTACATCACCCTTTGCACTGATGTTTCTACCGAGGTGACAACAATATGCTGTTTGAGGAAGATTGCAGATGACTGATCCCTATCCTAGAGCCTCTTTGCAGCTGACTGACTGGCAGAAAGGAAGACATGGGACAGCTTTGAACTAATTTCTGCCACACTTGGAAAGCAGGCTGTGGGGTGATGATACGCTTTATACTTGGATGCAGCAACAAATGTGATGCATATTCTAAAAGTATACATGGGAAGACAGCTCAAGTAATTGCGTAGTCTGGCCACTGGCACTATATCTTACATTTTAAACATTTTCCTATTTTGTAACAACTCATGTATATTTTTATGTTCGTTTAGGTATTCAGGGAGTGCCTCATTTGCTGCGAATAGCCATATTTGTAGAATGACAACGAGCAGAGGATCCCAGCCACAGATTGCACTTGTGCTGCAGGGCAGGATGAATTCCTGAGGAAGCAGAATTTCAGGGACTTATCATGAGTATCATTCACATTAAGGTAATATCTGTCTTGTTCTACTCTGCAAAGTAATTAAGGAACTACTCTCTTGGGCTTCCTTGTCTGTTCATCCTTGTTATTTCCAGACTGGAATTTATGAAGTTCAGAAGTTTAGAGCTGTGGCCATTCTTCACCACCGCAAAACTATGGCAGCTCTTAATCTCACAAAGAGGTAGTGAAAGCCAGACTGGTTCCTTTCCAACTCTTTTATTACAACTATCGCTAAAGTTTAAGGCACAATTCCCAATATACACTTGTTCAGTGTTACTGATCTCTACCAAATAGCAGAGATTTAACTGTTTATCTCCAAAGGCACTATGGTATAAGAAACTAAAAGCGTTATTTTGAAAGCCTGACTAAGAAATTAAATCCTTTTGTACTTGTGAAACAGATACAACTTCAGAGGAAAGCAGGGCAAATGTGACTGAAAGATTTCTACAAACATCCAGGCCTATTGCAGTCATCAGCATCAGTTCTACCCCATCCATGCCTCCTCTCGCTCCTGTCTGAAACATTCATGCAAGTACAGATTCATTCATGCAGACTTCTACAAAGAAACATAGTTGCTTAAAAAGAAGAAGTCTGCATCCAGAGAAATCACTATTCTTTGTAATCTATCGTACCTACCTTTTCTCTTGTTTACAAAGTCTCCATCATCCAAACGGGGTGAAAAAAGTGTCACTTGGCAGCTAGTTAGAAACAACAGCAGTAAAAAGACAATTGAATTTTGCATGATATCCTATAGATTTTATTTGTTTGTTGTAATTATTATTTGCTTGGTATAATTATTCAGTCAATATCTTGACAAAATCACATAGGCCTATGCACTATTCCTGAACAGTGGAATTGTGTTATAAAATGTATTAACATTTAACAGTTAGATGATTGTTGTGAAAAATACAGTTTGAAAACAAACTTGCCTATTAAAATAACCACAATTTGTTAACTATTTTCCATACCCAGGATAAAACAGAAAGAAGAGTGGTATTTGCAGCAGTATTACGGAGGTTTTGTCAGTCAGTGATCCTGTATTAGTGATACAGTAATAGGAACTCCTACAGAGGAGAAATGGTAGCAAAGACAAAGCTATTGATGCTCACATATAAGACATACTAGACTGAGTAATGATCTAAGGAGACTGTTGTCAGTGCTTAAATGTGGAGGGGAAGGATCAAACAGCTATCTGCCAGCCCGTGCAGACTTGCACACAGTTGTACTTCCGCTCTCCAAAATGGTTTCAAAATAGTTCAAAGCATTTCAACAGGATAGTTCAAAATTGCCACCTGTGACCTTTGCATATCCTTTGCCTAATTATTTCCTACCACCTCCTGTTCCTGACCAGGTCAGCTCTGAAGGAACAGTGAATACTGTTTTCTTGAAAAGATACATCCTTAAATGAAGCGTTACCGGTCCCTGGAGAGCCCAATAGGCCTACTTGTCCCTTTGTGTGCTTGCATTTAATTAAGATGTATTAAGATGGTGAAAAAACTTGTCACACTGATACTGTGCGACAGATTCTTTCCTCTGCATCATTTAGAGAACAGTATGCAGATATACATGGACTAAGCATTTCTGTAAAGAAAATTAGAAGTCAAGTATCCAATACTGGGTCCTTGATTCTCAAGTTTTCTCGGACAAGGTAGGATTCATTATTGAAGTAATTCACTAATACTGACTTAGTTCAATATTGTCAGCACAGAAATGGGCTGGATTTGAATGGACCGAGTTGCACCTTTCCTCAGCCCTGGCAGTGCTCTCTCTTCCCCCTTCACTTGTTTCCAAGTGGAGAGGAGCGGGAAACAGAAATCAAAGCCAGGACTGTTGGCTTTTTAATAAGAAGTTCCCCTTTTCCTCTGAGTAAAAAGATTCTTAACTGACTGACGTGTGGCTAAATTTTCAAACCCGGGGTATTTGGTTCAGGGCTTTGATGAGCGATACAATTTCTGTGAAGTAGGTATGGGAAAGCTGCAAGCTTGCTGTGTGGAATACCTAAAATTCTTTGTCAGCACTAAAGCAGACATAGATATTTGAAAGTGAATAGTCCAATTTAAACAGTTATATGTCTATGGATGACCTCAAATGATTAAATACAAAGACAAATGCAATTTGCAGCAAACATAATTCCAGGTGCTTGAGATGCTACATCCAGTTCGGCTGCAATATCTAGATGCTCCTGTGAGCTACTGTGAGACTGAAGAGATCAGTAATAAAGAGCTTGACTACTCATATGTAGGCTAACACTAGAAGAGTAGAGAGAGAAGAGTACTCAGAGAAGAGTAGTTTTCAGAGAAAATGATCTAAGAGCTTCTTAGAGGTAAAAGAAAAATAAAACTTTACAAAAAGCAGCAGAAGGTGAAATACATGCCTTTTCATTTGGAAAGGTGTTAAAATGCTCTGTAAGATCCTGTCTGTACTTCATGGTTACACTTGCAGACCAGTGGAAATATTTACACCCAATGACATTCACAGTGCGGGCGAGGAATTTCTTTCCGATTTTTAAGAGTATCTTCCTTTAGTACTTGAACATGTTTTTGTGTCTCTCTTTGTTGTCCTTGGGTGAATGGAAGGAGAGTGCTCAGCTGTAAGTCTTGGCCCCATGCTGCTGAGTTTGCAACAAAAACTCTTTGAATCAGGGGATAAGAAGAGCTACATTCTGTCAGAGTTATCACACATTCTGAATGGCCTTGGTAAAGAGCACAGAGGCACCAATAATTCCCTTTTGACATATAAGCATTTCCCTTGCTGTAAGGTCATTGTACATAGTATCACCAAGCCCTGATTTTGATTGCATGTTTCCAGATACTTAGTAGAGATATTAATGAAGGATAATGTTTGAAGGACTTCTGTATGCATGCAATTTACTTCTCTCTCAGGCAGTCTGTCTGTAAGTACTTTGCATTTTTAGAAGCCACATTTAATCCTCTCATAAACTAGAAAGAGAGAATATTTAGTTTAAGAAAAAGTAAGTTCTATATCTTGTGGAATATTTACTTTTCTGGAAAAGATTTTTGACCTTCAGCTTGTGTCATCTTTGTTCTGCTTTCAATGTGACCTTTTAGATTTCAGCAACTGTGACATATTTATGATACAGTAGTGCCTGAAAACCTAGATCTCTCTCTTGTATATGAGTGCACCTCATACATGCAGTGTGAGATCTTCTGAAGAACATCCTGAAGGCATTGCACTCTGAAAAGACAAGGTAGTCAGGCAGGAAAAAAAAATTCCTTTTTCAGTGCATACTGGGAAACTAGAGGGCAGACCAATGAAGTGAATTGCTGAAGTTCAAACGAGAAGGCTGTCTGAGAATTTGGATTCTGCTAGTCCCAGACTACCAGCTTAACCACAGTTCTGTCTTTTCTCTGAATACAGACACTGCACAAACATGTCCAACCTGTGAATCTTGAACCTTTTGAGCCTGTCCAGGTGCAACTCCCTTGCTGAGGTTATACCCCACCAGTGGTAGTGGGACTGTACTGATGCAGGTCTTATGAGTACTCTGAAACCCTAGCTGTGGGATGAAGGGTGCTTATAGAAACAATTAGGCTGCTAGTACGACATGGTTTAGACTCCTCCAGGGCAGCTATTCCCTTGTCCCAGCGCTGTCCTGCACTGGAACCGTGAGGGTCTTTGCAGACCCATTCGCATTCTCTAGTTATGGACCACCCTAGTCCTTACTTGCCCAATGCAGAGACCCTCAGCCCTGTGTTGAGTTGGTATGTAGGCCATAGGGCTAGAAGTATGTACACACTTGCACTAGGCTGGATTAAAGATCCAGTGTTATCTATTAAAGAAACACAACTTCTGTATCATTGCATATTCTCTGGGGGTGGTTCTTCAAACATTCCAGAAAATTACTGTATGTCCACCTCAGTTTCTTCTTTCTTTGTAGCTCCATATTTTGGACATTTCCCAGTAAATTACTTTCACCATGCAATACACTTGGCTCCTTGGTTATTGTCCTGCTGTACCTTCATTTCACCTTTTGGGAACGTTTTTTTCCCTCTCCCTCCTTAATATATCTTTTCTAGTAGTAGCTTTTTATTGATGTTATGACCATTTAACTGCTTTACCATGCTAATGAACATGAAAGAAATGTTTAGCCATTAAGTCCTACAGTCTACAACTATCACTTCTTTTTTCATTCAGCAGCCACAACTTCCATTACCACTGCCTACCTGGGAGAGAGGTGGAAAGGCAGCTGGAAAGAGTAGCCCCGCTTGCAGTGATGGGGATATACAAGTCTGCAGACTGGTCTGATAGCACATCTTGGCCTGGGCACCCACCAGTCTGCCAAAAGTGAGTCTGAAGAACTGCACATGGGTCTAAGTTGATAAATCATGATGGGAAATAGATGAAGATTTTTTGTTTTTCACACTTGTTTTCTTCCCAACCAGTTTCTGCTCTTCTGGTTGCACTGTTGAGATACTTCAACCGAATTTTTAATGATGAGAGAGTGAGAGATTGCATGAAACAGCTATTCTCTCCAAGCTCCCTGTCCCTGACTGGACTATTATGGCAGAACCTATATGACAAGAAAGGAGTGTTGTAAGATGCAATATGTACAGTTTAGGCTGAGCCCTGATTTAAAATTGGCTCTTAGCACAACACTAGTCCAAAAATAAATGAAGGGTATTTATTCATACTTTATCTGAAATTAGAGTGCCAAAACCAACTTTGTTGAAAAAGCATTACAAAAAGTGTATTTCATTTGCTGCAAGTACTGTAGTCCTATCTCTGTAACTGATTTCTGTTTTACAAAAACAAAACTAAACAAAAAAACCTCATATGAGGCAACATCAACACTGTTGTCCAAATGCAACATATTTAAAGCAAGGAATAAATTAAAAACTAGTGTCAAAGACAGAATACTGTAAAAACATTTCTCTCTTGTGAGTTTAGTAGTAATTTAGATTACAATGAAAATAGATTTATCTTGCTTCCTTTACACGAAACCATTTTCTGGTGAATCCTTCGCTTTATTTTTTTCATTTTCCTTAGTTTGGGTAATTAAGTTTTCTGGAGAGGAGAAGACTCAAAGCTTTCAGTGTGAAAAATGTTCTGACCCTATTGAAGTGGGTGGTAAATGCCATTGACTCTGCAGAAGTAATACTCCAGCTGCAACTTTCTTCCAATCTCACTGGAGAGACTACATGTGAAGTAGAGCAGAAGAGTAGCTGAAGAGAAAGACAGCTTTTGTGCTGTGTGGTTTATTGGTTTCAGAGATTTTAATACGGCATTTTAAGAAGATAATTGTCTTTAGTTTCAAGGTGCTATGGTTGTTTATTTGTTTCTTAAACAGGTGAAACCTACAACAGTTATAAAAGCCATCTGAAAATGCTGAAGAAAATAGTGAGTGACAGTATGGCTTATCTTATAGACACACTTCAGGTGTGTGTTTCAGCACATACTTATACCTAAGCTAATTCATACCTTTGGCACTACTCTGCCACTTGAGAAGCTTGCTGCTTCTGAAGCATAGTACTCTGTGTATAGTAATCATCCGAATGAAGCTCAACTTTACACTCTTTCCTGTGCTCAGAAAATCAGTTCTCGTGAAATGCTAGCAAGCAGAGCACAGTTGAACACTGAGATCAAAAAACACTATTAAAAGATTTAAAGACACTTGAAATTCATCAGGCTTTATGGAATATGTAGTACATACCAAAACAAAGAGTAACCCTACCACCAAACCTGTTCTGTTTGTTTTAAGCAAAACATCTATTTTTGACATAGACTTTAATATCGAGTGTCCTCACAGGTAAGGCTTCCTTCTAAGTTAATTCCTGCTATTGCAGTATGAAGGTATGGATGTTAAATTACACATTTTTTTCCGTATGTGAGGATTTCTCCGCTTCAGAATTACAGGGGGAGCAAAGGCTGCTTTTTGCCCTCCGTGGGGCCACTGTGTGCTCTGCAGTCTGTGTGCTGAGGCAAGGATGAGCAGTGCCACCCCACACTCACACACATTCTCTCAGTGCCCTCACCTGACCCTGTTTTTAGGAGGGTAAAAAGCTGTGCTACTTTCTGTAAATGCAGCTCGGTGCGCGGTGAGAGGAATTTGGCCAGCCATGATTGTACAACAAATGCAAATAACTCTCATGTTTTCCCATGACAAACTTGTTCGCTGCATTTTTGGACTGGATTCCACTCAAACAGAGCCATGTTGGCTTTTTAAAAGCCGGCAGACACAAAGTAATGCACCATATTTTTTATTTTTGCTGATTGTCTGTGCTGCTTTCCTCTAACAGTATTTCTGTTAGCAGTTGTAGAGGTTTTGAGGCAGCTATCTTGTAATCTAATTCATGTCAATTAGTCATCAGTCCAGACAAAAGCCCTCTCATTCAGTTTGTGTAGCTATCCTCCCATAAAACTTTCATGTGCTCTATCAGCACATATGGTAGCATTTTTTTTCCCAGTCCTCATTTGTAGCTTTTATCAACAGCTCCTCTCAAGAGACCAAAACCTCTTTCTCACTGTGTCTTTATTTTTTATGTTCTTACCCATGAGAGTAATACAATAAAAGAGTAAGTAAGTGAAGTTGAGTAATTACACACATCTCTCAGTTTTAATTAACATTTAACTAAGCTACTTTGTCAGTGTGAGATATACCCACTTAGCTCTCTATTCAGGAACATGGATCAAAATGAAGATGACATGTTTCTCTATGGGATTAGGAAGCTGAGTGAAGAAGTTTGTATAGACCCAAACGAAAAAAATCCAAAGAAAAGAAACTTTATGTCTTAGCACTGAGTTTGCCTTTTTTGGCGGTTGTTTGCGGCTTGCCTGGGGACTGTCTCATGAGTGAGCCTTGAGGTTTGCTAGCCTAGTTGATGACCTTTGATCCCTATTGTGATTAAAATGGAGGCAGGATGACCTAAGTGAAAAGAGGCTTAAAAGGAAGCATCTTACTGAGAAGTGTGCACTAGTGAAATACATAAAACAAGGCAGTGCTGTGGGGGAGTTAAAACAAGAGAACTTAAAAGAATTTATACGAGCTAGGGAAGGTAGAACCACAAAACCCCAAAAGATAGTATTTGAACTTCACTGACAGTTTTGCCTTTTCTGGCATGGGTAGTTTCTGTTCCCAGATGGGAACCTTGAGCCTGGATGTTTTAGGTCAAGTCCTGACCTCTAGTTGAAGGAAATGTGTCCCAGGTAGTCAAAACAAGTGAGAGGTCAACAGGAGGGATGCTCTCTCCTGAACTCAAGAAACAAGTGGAAAATCTGCAAGAAAACATGCCTGCAGAGAAAAGTGCCTGGAAATAAATGAGTTTCACTTACATGCAGGTCTCCAGAAATGTGGAAGGAAAATGGTACCAGATGACAGAGATGGAAGCTACGGTGCCAGTGTGGAGGCAGGTAGTTGTCCTTTCCAGCTGGCAACCCATTACAGTCACAAATCAGACTGTCCTTGCTGCATGCAGTAGAGAGCTGTGTCTGATAATAGCAGCTGCAGAATTGCATTCTTTAATGGCTGGGAGATTCATGACTATTGTATGTCAGAGAGGAGCCAAGGGTGTTGGAAATGGTTGGCTGCTCCTCCTGAGAGAAATGATTCATCTGCCAACCAGCCCCAGCGGTCCACACAAAGTGTGGTCATCCAAAAGCCACACATGAGACATTGCACAGTGATTGTCCAGGGTCAAGAGCTCCTTTGGTCACACTTTGCATTGGTGATTCCTACGAACTGTAACGGTTCGGAGTGAGGATTTGGCGATGATCTGAAAGACATGAGGGCACTCATGAGGGCACTCATCCCTGTCTTTCCAGCTGAAGGTAAAAATCAATTAGCAACAGATACATCCTGAAGGTGAAGATTTGCTTAAATGATATTGAGAGGTTGCTGCTGTAGTGTTATTGAGATGTCCTCAGCTATGGAGTGATGTTTGATGATGCAGATGAAGTGCGCTCCACAAATACTGTCTGAGTGGCTAACTCTCATGAGAAAGCTTTGGATTCAGACTGATGCATGGTGGCATAGTAGGAAAGACAGAAGTATCATCAGGGTTAACACTATCTAAGAAGCTGTTTAGCAAAGAAAATAAACTGACAGATATGTGCTTTAAGGGCAGGACAAGAACTAACAGTTACTTATTTAGCTAAATTTTCGACAACTGAATCATCTTTGTAGCCTGATAGTCTGAAGACAGCAAACCTTTCCTCTTATGTTTAAAATCTTCCTGTTGATGTGCAGAAGAGTTTTCTAAGAGAAATAATCACATCAAACTCAATCTAGACAGCATGGTATAACAGCTGAGTCCACAGTGAATTTAAGTAATGCTTTAATGTAGCCTATTTCCTTTCAGAATAGCCTTGAAGAAGCAATTTAGTTTCTCAGTTCTGCCATGTGCAAAATAATGATAATATTCAACTACCTCATAAATAAGGTTGAGAGTAATTAGTATTTATGCAGACTCCTCAATAAAACATAACCTGTGCCCAGGTCTACTTGTATAATCTCAGTTAGTCTTGCCATCAGAATAAATAGACCACTTGTACATATGTTTATCAGTGAGAAATTTACACAACTGTTGATAACAGCACCCTCTGTTATTCTGCCATCTGCATCTTTTAAAAATGAAATGGTGGTATGACACCCATATGCACATACACATATATATGTTCTTAACATTAGATAAACAGGTAAGGGATTTCCAGTCAAATACTAAACTATGTGGCAAAGTTGAAAATACACTGATGGCAAAGTTGAAAATACAGAATATGTAAAATTTTTATGCTAATCTATGCATATAGATTGAAAAAATATATGAATTGTAAAAATTATTTATTTTGGCAAAGCAGTGGAGAAGTCTATTATTGTCAAGCACAGAAGAAAATGGTATGTGATTTTATACTAACAAGATAACCGAGGTGTTAAGATTTTTCGAATGCAAAGAGAGATCACATTAATTACCAAACTGAGACTTTATTTAATTTAGGAAATGGTCAGGGTAGTTTCAAGATATTCAGGGTAACTTCCCCAAATTATAATAAAAAAGAGGTGCTTTTATAGTCAAGTTGTATAAACAATGTTAACTGCCTCATGTTGATCTCCCTACCATGGAGTCATGTGGGACAGTGGACTTAGAGGAACTCTCTCTGTCTTACCCAGCGCAGCTCCTCCCACAGTTGAAGTTGGTCCATCATCCTACCTTATGCATTTTAGTTATGCTGGGTGGACATCTAGGAGATTGCAGCCATTTAACATGAATTTCAGTATTGGGAGAATCTTTAGTAAAATTTATAATTCCTATGTAGAAAAATTGTCCATGGCATCTCTGGAGACCTTAAGAAAGCTTAAGGGGCAAAGAGCTTGCTATTTGGCAGCAGCTGCCTGTCTGAGCACTCTTCATGATGGTGTCAGCTGGAGGAGGAGGAGGGAAAAGAGAGGGCTGCATGCTTAGGAGAGGACTTGGGCTGAGGCCAGATCTTCTCTGCCAGTTCTCAGCCAAGGAGAATGTATTTATGGACCATAACCTTTAGTCTGTGTTGAACTCATATGCTTGCTGTAACATTTGGAGGAGAGAATCTGCTGTGCTGGTTCTAGATCTTGAAGAGGGATTCTCATTTTCTGAAGACTGAATTCCGTACGTAGTTTTGGGCTTATGCAGCAGGGAAATTTTGAGCTCCAAACCTTATCATGTTTCACTAGTGTCCTTATAAACTAGGCAGGAATTGCATTACATAATAACATGCTGCTGTTGAATCAGAGAGGCAATGTGTTATGTCTTTTTTAAAATGGACATTTTATTGTAAAAGGATTTAAGGTAAAAGACAGTTTGCAGAAGAGAATCATTACTTGCAGAACCTAAACTGAGAGCAAACCAAAACCAACATTCTTCAGGTATCCTGGCACCCAGAACATAGGATGGTTCCAGCAATTGAACTGTAATTTTTTTCTTCAGTTTATAGAATTTTCTAGTGAGAAATTAGCTGTGTCTTTTCTTGCCCTTGTTTGAAATAATGTTGGGATCATAAAATCATCGAAAGGTTCTTTTAGGCTTGGTACTGTCAACTAGTCTTCTTCACTTTGGACTGAGATTCACTGAAGTTAGCTATGCCAATTTTTGTTAATTTTCTCTCCAGTTCTCTTCAACTCACTCTGTTTTGAATGAAAACCCTTGGTCATTTCATTTAAAATGAGTAATCAGAAGTTCGTTGTGCCATTTAAACACACCATTGCTGACTCTCATGACGTAATCTACAGCTAAGCACTGGTGAGTTCACTGGAGTAGATAAAATTATGCTGGTGGCAGTGTAAATGAGGTCCAAGCTGGGTTATATGGAGTTTGTTTTATAAGAGTACGGAAGACTGAGACCTTTGAAAGACATATTATTGCTCTTCTTCAGCTGACTCCACTACAGATCCCCAAAGATTGCTCTCTTGTTTAAAAAAAAAATTAAAAAAAATCAATGCTTACTTTCGTTAAATTTCTGTAACCAGAATAGCTGAGGAATCTCTAATGTGTAAAAGCATGCATGAATTCAACCACTGAAAATCAGTGTGACTTTACCGAATTTATACTTCTAAGATTAAAAAAATTGTTTATTGTCCTCCTTTAGAAAAGAGCTTGCATTCTGGTCTATGCACATCTTTTCCCATGCCATAGTCCTTTAATGCCAAGCTCATTGAGATGCATCCATCAGAAAGTACCTGCCAAATTTGTACCTGAACGACACAGTCATTTCACTTTATTGTATTCTGACTGTATTGTCTATGTGGTTCTCTTATAATCTGAAATGAATAACTCTGGATTTGAGGTATGTCCCTAAATGCTGATTGTCTCAATCTCAGAAGCAGATGAAAACAATCTTTATATACAAGTTACAAGTATCTTCTCTCTTCTCTTTATAACCATGATACCCGTCTTCTATAGCAGAGCAAGTGGGAAGAGTGGAAATCAGCGAAGAGTATTTTTAAAAATATTTTAAATTTTCCTTACTAGCCTTGGAAAAAAAAGAATACTTCTCTTAAAAGTGTTTTTCCCCAGTTTCAACTAGTGTTTACATGCAAAAAAGACAAAATTAGTTTAATTTTCCCCTGATGAGTTAGAATATTTACCTCAGAAGACAAAAAGCTGAACTTAAATTTCTGAATGGTACTAAATGTAGCTGTTGCAAGACATTAATAGAAAACCTGAATTTAGAATTAAATAGATTAACACTATAACTGTTTGATGCGGAAAGAGTAGGCTGTCCAGCTCCAAACCACATGTTTTTATTCTGGTACTTCTCACTGGCCATCTGTTCTTTGTTGTCTGTCCCAGTTCCACCATCTGTCCCAAAAATTACTCAGCATGATGACCTCACCTACGAAACTGCAAGAAGGCAATAGCTTTGTCAATGAAAGCTAGTAAGCAACCGCCAATTCCTTCCCGGTTCTCTTTGTCCCCAGTGCTGAAAGCAAGGAATGCAGATTAATGCCCGAGATTTTGGTTCCAGTTCTATCTGTCTTTCAGCTCATCTAGTGTTTTCACATGTGGGTAGGGAGAGAAAATAAAGAAAGAAGAGAGTAATAAAATCCAGGTGATGGAATTGGCACAAGAGGCAACATTGACTTACAGAAGACACCTGCAACTTGCAGAGAAAAAAGTGATTCCTGATCAGTCAAAGGAGAAACTTCTAACTTCCTTTCTTAATTTTTTTCTGTTGAGTTCAGAAGAAAATGCAGATGCATTTATTAGGTAAGTTTTAGATAGCTCTTGTTAAATGAGATCATAGAATCATAGAATCATAGAATCATAGGTTGGAAAAGACCTCTAAGGTCATCAAGTCCAACCATCCGTCCAACAACACCATGCCTACTAAACCATATCCCGAAGTGCCATGTCTACAGGTTTTTTGAACACCTCCAGGGATGGGGACTCCACCACCTCCCTGGGCAGCCTGTTCCAATGTCTGACCACTCTTTCAGTAAAGAAATTTTTCCTCATATCTATTCTAAACATCCCCTGATGCAACTTCAGGCCACTAGGCGGGTCACCTGGTCATAGAAGGAGATCAGGTTGGTCAAGCAGGACCTGCCTTTCATGAACCCGTATTGATGAATCCTGCTCTCAAAATCTGTAAGAAAAGATAAAGTCTTCCTCCCTTTGGCTGTGGACTTGCCCATGGCAGAATGCTAGATAGATACTCCATACCTAAACTTCTCCATTCTTCTCTCACATACAACTAGTTTATCTTCTTTCTTGTTTGGCTATACACCTGCCACTTGCATGCAGGCCAAGGGACATCTTGATTATGTCAATGCTGAAGGCAGGTGATGGGGTCCTGGCCCCAGGAGAAGATAACTACAAAGGATGTGAGAAACCTTTGGACCTGACATAGCTGGAGTTGCTGGATGTGACTGATAACAACGTATTAATCTGACAAAGGTAACAGATAGTGCTGTGAAAGGGGGTTGGATTTCACAGTTGTTTAAGGGAGAGTTATGTAAGACTTGGCTGGATTTGACAGATAATTGGAGTGGAATATGAGGGACCTTTTGGGAATACAGTCATGCAAAGCCAGCACTATCTAGGGAACCATACCAAAAAGTACATATAAAGCCAGGAATCCCTAGGTAATCATATCAAACCCACCAAATTTGGGTACAGATGCAGCAAAACTGAAACCAAGCTGGAAGAGTTAATTATGGCTGTTTAGTTATGAGAGGACGGAGATGGCAAAAGGAGGGACAAGAGTAGAGCAAGAGGAGGTCAAGAACCAGGAAAAAGTATGCAAAGATATGGAAGTGGTGTAATCAGGGCTGGCTGGGGGTACCTCTCAGGCCTCACTGTGCTTGCTCATCACAGCCTGGAGCAGGACAATAAACCAAACCTGTTTGTGACCGCACCACACGCATTGAACCTGCTTCCGTGGTCAGGAGGACTGGGGGCAGGAGAGACGCCTTCTCTTGCCAGCAGAGAAACACCTGGGATGGATGGATCAGGCATCCCACCATCTTTGTGCTAGTGCACACTCCACGAGTGACAGCATTCATGTCCTCCTAAGATCATAGCAGACTGCACAAATTCTTGCACTCTGGACTCTAAGGATCCCTCTTATCACAAATTTTTTTCTGAATGACTGTGCTTCTACCTTGTTGGTTTGCTGTCTTCAACATTTATTTTATTACTGCCTGCAATCACTTAACTGCAGAAAGAAACTTGCCTAACTTTTGAGTTATAATGGTGTTTTGATATTCTTTTGTTGGTGTTTAAAGTATTTGTGGGTGGAAAACATAAATATCAAAGTCAGAAATATCTGTAGCTTAACTTCGGTGTCCTGGTGAGGTCTTCAGGTTGAAGGCACCTCCTGCTTGACTTCTGGAAACTAAAAAATGTTACTGCTTTTCCTGCCAGGGAGACGTGAAGGTAGTAAAGAGGTACTTCTTGGTTTCTGACTTCGGTGAGAGAAAGAGTACAGTGCCTCAGAGGGTTCTCCACAGAGGAGTGTTCCTGCCAAGCAGGAATGAAGCTGACCCTGGTCACCAAAAACAGCTGAAACATCACACCTCGCAGGGCGTAGGTGTTTGAGGTCAGCAGCTCATCAGACATTTCTGTACACTTGGAAACCAGATGCCGCAGTCCCTTGTTTAAAGGTAAATGTCTAACTGAGCAGGGCTCTCCTGTTACATGCAGGAAATAGCACCGTCTGTAGTCAGGCAGTCATCCTGAAAGGGAGGAATCTGGGTTCTCTGACCTCAGGCTGAAGCAACAGAAACATTCATAACCCACCTCCTGGAGCGAACTGAGCACCACGCAGATGTCAGACACCTCCAACGAGAGTATGCAAGAAAAGGCTGGACTTAGGAGATGAATCATAAGGGCTCTCAGGAAGAAGAGGGCATTCTCGATTCACTTGAAGCATTTTAGTTTAGATAGCTCTTGGATAGAAAACTATAAGGTCCGTACACGAGCTCTCAGCAGCCACTCAGCTGGAAGAATAGCACTTTACGTGCGATTCAGGGTTTTTTGGGTGAATGACGCATGCTCCCAGGAGATCCAAGGGATTACGGTCCTCTGGAGGTCTGCCAGATTTGCCTGATCATCGCCTGGGTGAGATGGAGCCCACCTGCACTTGCACAGATGCTGATGGGTGACTCCTGCCCAGAGGCAGAAGGCCAGAAGTCAGCTGGGTTTTACTTTGTTGTCTTTCTGCTTTAGTCCAGGTAGTTTGTGAGCATCCTCATTTGGTAAGAACAGGGTGATTCCCTTTGCTGGGTGAGTCAGAATCGATTTTGTACCTGTGCTGCTTCATTCACAAGCTTTAGGACTATCACCGTGTACGACAACAACCATAGGAAGCCTGGTATCTCGTTGGTATCATAATGTGCTGATCAGAAAAAGAAAAAAAATACGATCTTTACAGTCTGTATTACAGAAGCTAAATACTACATATTATTTCATGTTTCAGAGATGTAGGTTACTAAAATGGACATAAAGGTTCCCAAAAGGAAACCTCAGAGTTTATTCTTCAGGTACACTTTCTGAAATTTATGCAAAATTTACATAAAATAAATAAAATTTACAGTTACACTCAGCAAAACAGCGTACTGCTTCGCATGTTGCTACCCATGGCAAATGTGGCAGGTGCCTTATTTTTCCTTGTCTATGTGGAATTTGTACTGTTGCTGATTTTGTACCCTGTCCCTATCTTGTGTGGTAAAACTAATATATTGCATGGTAAATTTTCTCTCTCAGAGATACTTAACGTCACTTCTGATACTTCTAGATGCTCTTCTAGAGATACTTATGACCAGAGATACTGGTCACTTTTCATTGTCTAAATCTTGCTATAAAATCACAAACCACTGATGGGCTAGAACTTTCCACATATGCATAAATATTTAATATCTTCTCATTTTAGAATTATTTTTCTCATAACTTTTGTAACACTTGCCAACTTAGGAACTCAAAGTTACCATCTTTAAGCTGTTTTAATAAGCTCTGAAATCTCTTTCTAGATATTACAGCTGACTAGGCAGTCTATGAACCATGCGTGCCTCATTTAAGGCAAGTTTTCCCCAATTACAAGATACTCCTTCTACCAACTTTATCCATGTCATCCAGAAGAAAATTAGAAGCTCTTACATTTCTGTTGGTATTAAGACATTCCTCCAAATGGTGTCTCTCTGAAAATTCACTTATCTTGGAAATCCAGTGCTACAGTAGGACTTGTAATGTAAAAATGATCTATCAATAAATTAACATCTCCTCCCTTTCCACACAATGATTAAATGACCTCTGTGTCTTCCACTAGGAACTAATGTGCACTTGCTCCCTTTTTATCTGTACAAAGAAGACCTTTCTTTTATGATTTTGCCTACTCATCTGTATGGTAATTCCAAATATAATATAATAAGCACTTAAAAATGTTTAAAGAATGTTTAATCAACTCACAAAAAGTATTTTTTTTACAGAACTGAAGTTAGGATTTACCAAAACTGTTATACATTTTTCCCACCAGAAAGTTCAGCACCATTATTTGTCGGTATGTGTGTGGGGGGGGTTACATGTATTTTTTTCATTTTTTGTTTTTATTTGCAAGCAGTGATTGTGCTCATACTTTTATTCTCCACTGATGAGAATTTTGTTTTCTTAAACAAACCAAGCTTACAGTGCAGACAGGATTTCACATGCAAATCTAGCATTAAAAATTCATTTCTGTGTGTGTTTATAAATGTTAAATTAACTGACAAATATGTCAAACTGCTGAAAGACAATGAACTTAGCTTCAGAGAGTTCGTTAGACATTCCAAAGCAGTTGGAATGAAATTAGTAAAACTCAGTTAATATATTTCCACTGGCTGGGCTTCCACGCTTTCCATTTGCTCATGCAGCAGAGAAGAGAGCGGGAAGAAGTGAGAGTGCCTTGGTCATGATACAGAATGTCACTGCACATCTCAGAACTGCAGTTTTTCTGTTTGTGCAAATGGGCGATTATTAAAGCACTTACAGATCTGCTGGTCAAAAGTGTTAAATACTAGGAAAGCTATAATGTTTAAGTATTCCAAAACTTTCTGGTCTAGATGTATGACACAATCAGTATAAAAGGTCTGTTAGAGAATCTTAAAGACCTACAGAAATTATTTTTCAAGTGGCCAAAGTGCATTCAAACTTCACATAGGAAAAGTAGAAGGGGTCTGAATGTAGCATGCGATTTTAAGCAACTGTTCTGTAACTCAGAACATCTGTGTCAAATAGGTAGGAGAATATGCTAAATACCTAAATAAGGTTTCCTGGGACCGAGAACCTAGAAGGTTTTGTAAAGAGGCAGGCTTTGGTCATATAAAAATATTTTGCCCAGCATGTCTTACTAGGGCATGGTGTGCAGAGAAAGGTGCTGCAAGACAGACAGGTTGTAAGGAGCTGGTTCTCACTAGGTGCATGTATTGTGTGTTTCAGACTACACTGCCATACGTGTGTGTTGTATAAACACTTTTTACATATACATGTAAATAATGCTTTTATTCAAACTAGTTTCGATAGGATGAGACTATAGTCTTTAAGGTTGCTTGCAAGCCTCGGGAAGCGCGGAGGAGCTGCACGGACTCTGCTAGTCTGGATGGATGCAGAACAGTACAGAGGTGCCAGGTGTGTAAACAGGAACACAGCAGCAGGAAAAATTTTCAAGAGCTTATTCTCTCCTTTTTTGACTGAGCCCAGGCAGATAATAGGGAAGTGTAGGAAAGGAGAGATACTTTAACCTTCTCCTTTGCATGTCTGAACAGAGGCTGATAATGCTCTGGACAGGCTGGTGATTTTGTTTTTCTCCATGAGCTGGGATACTAGATCCAGTGCTAGTGAGAAGGAGGAAAGGTGCCTAAATTTTACAGCTAAGTCATGAAGTAAAAAAAAAATCCCTAAATACAAAGACAAAAAATATAATTTACTGGCAAAGTGAAATGAGTGTGTTGGTGGTGTATAGGGATGGGATGGGTTTTGCTGACTTCAGCGGTCTCAGATGTAGGTGTCTGTGATCACCCCATGGTCAATCTACCATGATGTTTCTCCAGAAAGCAACTACTTTTATATTAGACTTATGTTTTCAAAGGGTATCAATCATATTGTGGTGTACTTCTCCCTTTGTGATGATTATAGAAGGAATCCTGATGAGTAACTTACCCAAATGCCTTTCTTTTGGGTAGCAGATATTCATAGCAGGGAATCCAGCCCTTGATGAGACAATGAGGGGAGAAGATGTACATGTTAAGTCTTTTGGAGGTTGGATCAATTTTCAGACTTACTTTTGAAGCAAAGTATTACTTCTGGTGGCTGCAAAGGTGTTTCATAAAGCAGGTCTGCTTTCTTTGCAGCTCATATATAGAAAGTGAGTCACCTTTTAGGTCCGTAGACCAAGAATCTGTCTTTCAATGCTCAAAAAAAAAACCCCACAAAAAAAAGAAAATAAAAATACTTTTACTTTCCTTGTCCTCTAATCAGAACTGAGATATAAAAATAATACCTTGTTGACATTAAGGAGGGAGCAGAATGAGAACTACTGGAAGTTGTGCAATTTTATGGCTGATCTTTGCAGTTTACTTGAGATGTGATTTTCTCAGTTGCCTTTATTTGGTATTTGGGAAAAAAAAGACCCCCATAACATGTGTATATAAATGGCATATTCATTTAATACACCTAGCAATTTGAGCTTTCTGCCAGAGAACTATAAAATTGACAGAGGCAAAAGCTCTTCAAAAAGTTCCTAGATATTTGAAGGATAGTGAATGCTAAAATTATTCATCAAAGAACTAAATTTATATTCATTCCATTTTAACAATCAAGAAATTTTTTATTTTAGAAAAAGCTAAAATTGAAGCCTATTTAGCAAATAAGTAGTTGATTGATCAGTGGCATAACTTGAAGGAACAACAGACTTTCAGTGAAAAAAGCTCAGGATTCAGTAAACAAATCACTTTTTAGTACATGTAATGCTGGTGAGCAGAGCAGAGCGACTTCTTGACCTTAAGGAAGGAGATTCTTTTTTCTTTTTTTAATCAATTTCCAAAGGTAAGTAACTTTTTAAGTCTGTTAGTGATATTGTCTGAAGCACAGGGATGACAGAATGAAGACCTCTTTCTCTGCTGGAATGGAAGGTGGCTTTTAATTGCTTTTTTTTCCTGTAGTTTTTAGAGATGATCTTTTTTCCCCCATATTGCACCTAGAGAGAAGAGAACAGCGGTAGATAATTGGTATACTTCAAAGAGTGCAATGAATTCAACAATGAACATGAGGTGAAGAGTTAATAAAGTCTGCTGGCTAGGGTGGGAACAGAGAAAATGATCCTTAACCATTTCAAAACAAAGAAGCAGAAGAAAGGGGGAAATGACTGGAGTGTAATTTTTTGCTGCAAGTTTACTACAGCAGTCCTTAATGGGTAATGCAAGACACCAAAACCTGGTGGAGGCCTCAGGTCTGTTTGAGTTGATGCTGGCATACTCTGTTAAAGTTCTTTTCACACGCAATGCCTCATTGCCTTCCTGGAGACTGTGCAACACGGGTATCTCCTGCTGTCCTCAATATTACTGTGTATCACAACTTTGGTTTTGGATCCTCTGGGGTTATTCACATGAAGACTTGGGAGGATGCTGAACCCCTGTCTTCAAAATGACTTGTGGAAATAGAAAGCTGCAATGTGAAGATATACAGTATTGCGGCATGAATGCTCTAAGCCTATCTCTCTAAAATTTTTGACTTCATATAACAGCACTGTTGGTCATTATTCTCATTTTTAACACACTGATTGTGAACAGTTTTTCCCACTAATTTCCCAGCTCTGGCTTTTACAGGGAGAGGGATCTGTGCCTGCCCAATAAAGAAGACAGGGAGTAAACCACACAAAAAAATACTGGGTTGATTTTGTCAGTGACTGGAGTGGATCTCATGGCTCAGACAAATGGCTCTAGTCACAGATACAAACAATTCAGCAATTGTTGCATGCAAGTATAATGCTCAGCCTTCACTGGGAAGGGAAAATTAAAGAGCAGTAAATTCAGTAAATAAATCCAGGCACTGTTATGCAATCTGGTGAACTGTGGGCAAAATACGAGGGCCTAACAACAATGGCATGACGCTAGGGGGATTTAGTTCAAAATTAATCTTATTTCATCCTTTCTTAGCTAATTTGATAGACAGAGTCCTTTTGTTTGAGTGATCAGATGTATTCTGGAGCATGCATTGTTCCTTTCTCATCAGAGTAAGAATTGGTCTTGTGAAAAACCACAGCTTGCCAAGTGATTTGTATCTGATTGTTTCCTTCTTTGATTTTAGGCAAGTAACAAAAATCTCTCAAGACACATTTCAGGAAGATTAGATGCTCCTATCTAATAAATTATGAGCTGTAATTTGGCTGTGGATGTTTAAATGATAAATTACTTTCTTCTGGCTACATATTACATATTGAAAATAATTTTCTTCACTATTAACATAAAAATATAATAAATCATACCAAGCATCCTTCAGAAATCCTTTTAAATACCATTAAGTTTTATTTAGACAGTCTCCTGTGCCGTTAATACTAATCACTATCAGAGTGTCATGTCTTAAAATACTGATCACATAGTAGTGCTGAGCCCAGTTAGCTCCCACAAGGTAAATTCTTGGCACCGTTTGGCTTCACAGTGTATCACTTGGCTTCTCAGTGTATCACCTGAGCTGTGCAGGGTGAATCTGCCACCTCAAAAATTTCTGTCATGATCCCTTTGGATCACTACAGGGCTGTAGCTGAAACCATATGGGAGCAGGGAGACGTAAGTGGATTTTTGAAGATGTCTCTCTGTTTTTCTGCCTCAGTCATAGCTTGTGAAGGAAAGAACAGAATCCATCCCAGTATTTGATCTATTTGTTAGACCACAATTTGTTTCTCTTTTCATAGAAGGCAGAATGAATGCACCTGGAGATATAAAAACAGGCTGGATTTCAGTCTTTTCGTTCCTTGCAGAAAATTCGAGGAATTTTGATTATGTTTGGAGAAAATTCAGAGTTTAAATGGTATCTCCTGATCTAAGATTACCTTAAAAGACTGTGGCAGGTTACATATAAAGGTCTTGAATGTGTTTTATTAATTGCAGAAACAGCTTGTAAACAATGAGCCCTTTATTTGGAAAATCCCCTTTTTAATACCCTTAGAGTCTTTGAAGAATTCTAATCTTTACTTAATAGATTTGCCCTTTTTAGACTTAAAATACTTTCTTTCTCTCTGCTACTTATGTGCATATATACACCTAGGTACATGTCTGAAACCAGATACTGCTGATGTTTCATGTCAGTTCAGAAAATGGTGCTGATAGGCACTCCTGATGCAGAAGTAAAGGGTTTGTCCCAAGTGCTTCTACTGAACGGAAAATATTTTTCATGTCTGCAGTGGTGCTGAATGTAGTGAGGGGGAATAAAGTGGTCCTTCAGTTTTGCCCCATAACTCATCTTCAGCAGTTTGAGAAACCACAGTGAAGCATCAGTCACAGTGACACTTTAGTGAGTTGGAACATTTTATTCCACTCCCACATTTTGTGTTTTGAGAGGAGTAGAACATAAAAACCATGACTTGAAAATGGCTGGGAATTTTTGTAAGTGACATCTTCACTTCCCACAGTCCTTATTTTTATTAAATTAAATAGTGAAGAGTTTCAAAGCAATTAGAAGAAATACTGAGAAGCAAGCCCAGGCCCTCAGTGCCCCGAAAGCAGCAGGTTTTGTTAAGTTTGATCAAACCTACTTACAGTTACATTGCAGCACACACATGCAGAACAGATCGAGCTTGCTACTGACACTTTGATTGCACTCTATAGGATTTATGTTTAGGAAAGGCCTCAGACAGTGTTTTGGCATATCTTATCTGTAGGGCACTGCAGAAATAAATCCTGCGAAATGTAATCAAAGGTTAATAGAAAATCCTTTGTGGGAGACATCTTCAGTAGCAAGTTTTTCTCTCCACCCCCTTCCCACTTCAAAAGGCTCTTTATCTACACAGGCAGATCTACACCTGCCACTTGTAGCTGCGCTGCACCAAGTTTTCTGGAGACAAGAAGTGAGATTAGGAGAACAGAGCCGGGTAGACTTCTAGACCAATGCCGATCTCTGCTGTGAATCTGTTTAAACCTTCTGGCAAGGCCAAGGCTGGATCTCAAAGCATCCCCCTACGATGTACCCCAGAAGAAAATCTCTCCTCCAGGGCAGAAGAAATACAGAAAACAAACTGTAACATGCTGGAAAGACTTTGGAGAGGATGAGTCACAGACCAGGCTGCTTGCTTCACCTGTCCCAAAGTATGTACATATTGACTAACACAGAACAAGCTTTGGCCACAATTGGGTACATCCTTGTTCCTGTTTATTTTTCTCGTAGCCTGTAGTTATAATACTGAAGTTTCTATGTGATGCTATGTCTTAAGTGGCCCTGAATGCTGTTCCTGCACCAGCTGCGTTGGGAACAGGGGCCAAATAGAAGTGAAGGAGAGCTTAACAGCATCTCAGCCTGGTGCTGGTGACTAGCTTCAGCTAGAGAAACCTTCAGACTCCTCCAGTCTGTGTTTGGCTGCCTGCAGCCACAGCAAGGTGTCCCAGCCCACAGGTAGTGGGAGCTGGAAGGTCCTCAAGCCATACTCTTCCCCTGGCCATACTACCTGATGCAGCAAGAGGTAACAGCATGCAACCTGTGCCCTGCTTGGTGGAGAAATTTTCAACAAGATGTGTCATAGTACCAAAAGAGACGCTGCTTAGAGGACAGTCTGGTAAAGAGGACACAGTGTGCAGTGGAGGGTCCTGGTTTTGGACCATGGTTCAGGTTTCAAGTGCTTTTTTCCCAACTTCAGAGACAGCCCTCGGCTGTAGGTTGGCCACCTACACCTGGAAGGGAAGATGTCCTTCAGCCCATGCCTTTCTCCCACATGGAGGTGCTCACTGCATCTCAGACTCGCAGCTCCTGACTCTTTTCAGGCAGAGGAATAGACATCTATGGGGCAGGCTCCTGTCAGCTCTCAGGGAAGGGCAGCGGGCCAGGAGCAAGTGTCAAAAGGACGATTGGGCCAGGAAGTTGCCAGTTAGATCCTGGTGGAAACAGGAACTTGGCAACAGGGCTAGTGTGTAGGTGCAAATCTTACTTGCTATATTAACAGATGTCCATGTATCACAAAGGAAATAGTACCTTCTAGTCAATGATGGGTGATTTTTTCCTTTGTGTCCCAATAGTAAAACAAGCATAGGTCATTGAGTGAATTGTTATTTTAGGTCTATCCTGCTTTTTTACAAAGGGTGGAGGTAGGAGGATGAAATGTAGATTTTCTATTTAAAACTATACTAACTCAGATCTGCATTCCAGTATCACATCTACGTAGAACCACTTTCTTGCTTACAATGTTATGTTTTTGCCTTAGTAATCTCCCATGCAAAAATATTTTCTTATAATGAATTATGCAGAAAGAAGGTCATTGTGATAAAAGGGTTGGAATAGAATGGATAGGACACATAGTCTGGAAATTCCTGGCAAACTCAGATCTCCATTGCAATAAAAAAATCCAGCTTTTAAATGTAAACAAGATATTTAAGACATGTTCTAAATTTTTCAATGTTTTTCTGAAGTTTATAGCAATTTACTTCATCTAAGAAACACTGTAAACTCCTGGTAACAACCAAATAGACAGTGAATAAATGCTGTAGTTATTTCCACATTTCCAAAGCCGAAAATGAAAAACAAGATGCTTTACTCACTCCCAGGTGGAACAAATCAAGCCACCTTTGCCCTGTATCTCTGGTTCAGTAACGTTTAGACTAACCCTCTGCTCAGCCTGCCTAGCCTGCCTAATCTGCCCATGGCAGCACGGTACTAAAATATTATCAGCTAATTAGACTGCTTTTCCTTGGTAGCAAGCAGCTCTCATTTGTTTTAAAGACATATGCTTTTGTTGCGCTGATGGAGAGGTTAGCAGTGTTTTTGTGTAGGTATCTGAGAAAAACACAAAAGAAGGTGAATTTAAGATTTACATCTCAATACACATTTTTCTTCTTTATGTAATTTGGGCTAAACTGAGATTGTCTGCTCACAGCGGCCTGGTACTGTGAATAGCAGAACTGTTATTATCGGCAGAATTCAAACACATTGGCAGAATGTGTGGGAAAGTTTGTCCATTTAGTCCTGATTCTGCTGGACGGTGAAACATTCCTCGAGTAGTTAGTATGCTGGCCCAGGCCCTGAAACAGTAACCGAAACCTTCTTTTTCCTTCGTGTTTTATACCGAAACCTGACAAGAAGATTAGTAAAACAGGTTATCTACGAGAGGCATTCACCCCTTTCAGTTACAAACTGGTCGAGGTTATAAGCCTGGTTTCAAGTGAAGGACACAGGAAAGTGTATGATGTATCTAACAGGTACATAATACCCTACACAAAGTCTTTCTTGCAGAGTGCAATGCTCTGAAGCATGTTTCTCCTTTCACAGAATCACAGAATCACAGAATAGTAGGGGTTGGAAGGGACCTCTGTGGGTCATCTAGTCCAACCCCCCTGCCGAAGCAGG
>Ga0065711_1027424_pt1 | contig 49648 bp, 40 predicted proteins | sample Hoacrofraction12_FD_59098 | JGI IMG/M metagenome (GOLD analysis project Ga0065711, IMG submission 59098) | Hoatzin crop microbial communities from Cojedes, Venezuela - Epithelial fraction 12 v2 (version 2) | ecosystem: Host-associated > Birds > Digestive system > Esophagus > Crop | place... | reverse complement strand
AAAAAAAAAAAAAAAAAGGCTATGTGAGAACCAAAATGTTCTGCCAGAATCTGCTGTTTTTAAATTCCATGCAGTAATTAGTACATACAGCCAAGAAGGTTAATCGTATGATGGGGGAAGAGATCCTGATTTCTGATCAAGAGCAATCCTGTCAGTACATGCTTGTGAAGTTACAGAAGAGCGGCTGGCAAATGACGCAGTCCAGCCATTCTCATCAAGAGGCCAAATGGCATCAGGGAGCCAGTCCACCATTGCTGTTTCTGCACTAATTGTAGAGAACAATGCAAGGAACACGGCACGCATGTGTGATTCATCAGGACACAAACAAGAGCACGTGTTGCAGTCTGCAGGGATCATGTCGTACCACAGATTTCTCACAAGGATGAAGACACCAAGCCCAAGCTACGTGGTTTAAGATGTTCCTAGGGCCTTGCCATGGGCTTGGACAAACTTAGCTCCCCATTCACCATCTTAAAAAAAAAAAAAATTAACCTTCCAAGCTGAAGCTTTCCTTCCGGATGAATTATAGGGAGACAGACTTCAGAGACAAGGACCATGAGAGCAGAATGACTCTAACATTTGAGTTAAAAAAGACATTCTAGCTTTGCTGCTATCACCTGGGCTCATATTCATTAAGCAATAACCAACTGCCTGCTTCATTACTCACGCACTCAATGTGGGTAGCTCCAAGACATCTGCTGCAGTCACTACCCTGACAGAAGATGCATTGCCTCATGCTGTTATTCACCATGTTAATTGGATTTTTAACATCTTTAGTAACACACTTTTAGATTTGGCCCCTTTGAGAACCCATTTAAAAGGTTCAGGCTTCCTCTGGCTGAGAGGGGAAAATCGAGACATTTAATAGTCAACTGAGTAAGTTAAGGCATGCCCACAGCACACTTGCAATTGTGTTCACAGCTCTTTTAATAGTAATAGGGCGTTGACCACTCCAGATGACATCCCGTCAACACTGCAACAACTTTACAGCAAAGGAAAGGCACTACTGTGCCTCTCTTGGAGAGGTCCTTCCTTCTCACCCCACTGCAGCCATCTCCCACGAACATTATAAAATACCTGCCTGGGCTGGAGGCTGCATTTTCCTTCCTCTCCCTGCACCCAGGTGTAGCTAAATGCTTGCTGCAGAGGGGACTGAAGCTGGCAGAGGGCTCTGCACTTGGTTGCACCAACCAAGCTTTGTCCCTAGGGTTGGCACCTCAGCCCTGCATCAGGCAGTGACCGCTCCAGCCATGCAGCCTTGCTGGGCCAGCTAACGGCTCACACATTTGTGACCCTGTCGAATGATTAAGCACAGAAGGGCTAGCACACCCCATTCATTTTCTCCATATCGCCTCAAGGGAGGCAGTTCAAACTAAAGTTAAAAAAATAAAGCTTATTTATAAAAATAGAAAAAAAAAAAAGTGAGCCATGTAAGTTGTAAGTGCAGGCTGAACACGTGCCGTGTGACAGGACCAGAAAGGTTAAGCTCCGAAGTGATGAGCACAGCTCAGCTGTAAAGACAGAATAAGCCAAAAGTTAAGCCATTTCACTCTGTAATTACAAAGGAAGCAGAAAAAAACCCCCACCCTATCCCCGATAACTCTAAGAACATCAGTTAAGGCATCTCCCTGAAACTGAGCGAGCACACGTCCTCAGCATGCAAGAGCAAGGAAGAGGGTTTCCCTAGTAATGAAGAATTAGGCTAAAGAAACAACTCTTGCTGTCAGCTCCACCCATAAGGCCAAGACAGCAACCCCACAAAGCAATCAGCCGTGAGGGCCCTTGGTGTTGTCACACAGATCTGCTTATTCTTCACTCCCCCACTTCCACCACTGCTGCAACTCTCTCAGCTCTGCTTGAGGGAAAAGAGAGCATTACAGACGTTTCTATAAAGAGTTTGAGAAGTAGATTCCAAAGGACTCTGAAGTTTTTATTTACTTGCCAGCAGATACAGCCTTCCTAGTTTTAGATTACAGGAGGAAAAGGAAGCAGAGATTGTTTCCTGGGTGCTGCCATATTCTGCTAGTCCAAAAATTGGATGTGGGAACCAAGTTGAAGGATAGTTCTCTCTGCTGAGGAAGCCAAGCCTCATCAGCATCCTCACTGAGGCAACACAGACTTGGACCAAATTGTGAAGTTAATATTCTAAGTGCTGAATTACAGAGGCTATTTAAATAGACTTCAGCTGGCAGACTCAGCCAAAGGACAGCCAACTTGATGCAGGCAGGATCTGATCAACTGGAGAAAGGAGACACTGCAGTACGAATGGAGCCATAAACTGTTTTGCTTTTTTAATTTTATGCCCCCTCACTTGGAGGAGCATCCTACCATACAGCAACAAGGTGCCAGAGCAAGCTGCTGAGCAGCATCTTGAAGTCAGCTGTGCCCACAGCAGCAAGCAGGGCAGTCAGAGCAGTGGGAGTGAGCAAGCAGTGGGGTGGTTTGTTACGATTTCAGAAGGGGGTGGCCGGCAGTGCTCCTGCGCTGCTTTTCAGTGCGCTGAAAGCAGTAGGCACAAAGGCTTGGCTGCCCACAAGGCAGGTGGCAGAGATCCTGGCCTCAGCTTTGAAAGCAAAGGTGAAGCAGCATCCCTCCTGCCAGGCCTGACCCCACTGTTAGCAAAGAGAATCCTCTCAGTAATTGAGGAGCACCAGGACTCAGTGTGGAAAACCTGTGGAAGTCCACACCAACTCCCTATTGCCACCAGACACCAGGCCCCAGATGCTTGCTGCAGCTTCATGATTGGGGATCTGACAACAGCTTTGGCATGAAACCAGCTAAGAAAGATTCTCAGCAAGGGAAGAGGGCAAGATAATCTCACTCCAGGAGTCTGAAACTGGCTCTAACCAGCAAGGGGGGTGGGGGTGTTGAGGGAACATCTCTGGGGAGAAATAGACTTCACCTGGTTTTACAAGCCCCACCAGGATTAGCAGATGTCTCAAGGGTTAATTAGTTCACCATGCACAGATGGTAGCTGGTAGGGTTTACAGAGTGGATTAACCTAATTTGTGGTTTGTAATGTACCATGCAAATATCCATTACTAGACTTGCAGCAATTCTGCCTTTATTTTGATTTGAGGAGAGAAAACCACACCATGGATGCTTGCATAGAAGTAATGCCTATTTTGAGTGACAAATGAGTTCACTTGGTTAATGTGATCGAGAAATTGGAGTCTGAAAAGTAATTCCTTCCCTTTTTGCTACAGAAGGTCTTTGGAGAGACCTAGACAAGACCATTTGTTGCAAGTGCACAGAATATGCCCACAGTAACTTCTCCTCACAGTTGTACTGAGTCTCTTTGGCACCGACAGATGGTTATAGAGCAACAATTCAATTGCCTGGAAACATGCAGGCAGCTTTCTGAGGCAGCTCTGCAACATGTCAAGTAAAGCCCCACAAATCCAAGGTAACAGTGCATGTGGCAGTTCAGGCCACAGCAAACACCCATGCCTACGCAGAGCCTCACCTGCTTCAGCGAAGCCCCAGGTCTCTGAGCTGGCTGCAGGTTAAAGTGTTTATAATTAGATCATATCCAAGTAAAGGGCTGTGTGTTTACATAGCACTTTGCACAAGAGGCAGCCTGGCTCAGGGCTGGCACGCAGAGATGCCCCAGATCCATGCAAGACTCCCTTCTGTTTAGCTAAGGACGCGCCACGCTATTGCATTTGTTTCAGAAGGTCTCAGATGTTTATAACCAATATCAGCTGCAGTGATAAATGTTTCCATAACTCCTATTAAACTCTGAACTTATCCAATTCCTCCCTGCTCTCAGGGGCGAGCACAGGACTAGCTAGATGTGCAGGCTGGCAAGGCAGAGGTCAGGGTAGAGGTGACGCTAGCTGTCAGAGGCATTCCCCAAATGTTTCTGCGATCGGCCACGCTTGTGTCGTGCCTGCACATGCCTGAGCCATGGCAGCTGTGGGATTCCTGCCAGGCAGTGCCGGACAGCCGTGCTCACACCCAAAAGCCTCCTCCCAATACATCTTTGGTCAAGACAGAAGATGTGTTCACAGGTCTGATTTGTTGGGAGCTGCTTGCATTTAAAAGCATCTATTTGTCTGCTGTTTAAAGGCCAAGTATCGTCTGCACCCATGGAGGAAACTACATTTCAAAACCATTTGTTACCCTAAAAGAATCTCACAGCACACCCTGGAAATCTGTGCCGATTTATCCCATCACTTGCTCAAGTGTCATAAAGCCGGTCTTTGTTAGAGGCTGTAACTACCAACTCCCTTGGCGTATTCCTTCATTTGTGGTGCACATACTCCCACGATATCCAGCTCCCAGCAGAATGAAGCGCTCCCCCGCCACTCTAAAATCAGGCAAGAAGAATGCTGAGAACAGAGTCCCTTTATGAAGCTCACTTTGGTCAGGGAGCTGCTTCACATTCCTCTTAGCACAGGGTAAAAGACCATCTCCAAATCCCACAGTTTCCAAGCAGCCAAGCACCAAGAAGCAGAGAAACAGTCCCAGCAGAAAACCCTGCACTGTGTAGAGGTTGGACAGCCAAGAGATGCAGCCCTACCTGAGCATCCATCCCTCCCATGAGGATGGGTGAGCACATCACTTGGGATGCTCAAGCCAGGAGGCCAACAGAGAGCCCAGCAGAACAGCATCCACAACAGGCAGCTCTGATACACTGGCTCAACTTAGTTCCTCTTCCCCCAATGATGAGCTCCAACATCCTCCTAGAGCCACAGGAATGGAGGAGGAGCAGCTTCTCACACTCCCAAAGCAATTCCTCACATCTCTTGCAAGATTATTGAACTCCTGTGCATGTCAACTGGTGCACTGAGCCCAAAGCTCTCCTAGCTTGCTAATGCTGTTCTAAGGTCAGCGCTAAATCAGATTGCCCCAGAGGCTTCAGCAATGTTTTTCAAAGGTCTTCATATGGCCAAAAAAAAGTCCTGAGTGCTCGGGATGTGGCACTCTGAGCCAGGAGCTCCCGCACTCACCTCTGCCTTCCACCGAGCCTCTTGCACCTTTATGGTCTGCCCCTCTAGAGAAATTTCTGCCACCAATCTAATTCGCAGGCCACCATGCACAAACACATTTCTTAATACTAAGAGGTCCTACAAGTACAACTGCATCTCTCCGAAAGGACCCATTGTTTTAATCACAACTCAGACAAGAAGCTTTGTAGGAGATCAGAAAGACGAAGCGTGCCCTAGTTTATCATATCAGGCCAGCACTCTGTACCTCTTCATTACCACCACACACCTCACAGAAATTCAGGGGAAGTGTACCACAAGGACTGGCCTGCAAAGGCAACAGCCATTTAATGCACAGACTGCAGGGTCAAGCAACAGCCCCATTTTAGTGCTTCACTTAGCTTATTACAGAACTGCAGCATAAAAGCTCTCATAATTAACCAACAAATCAATCTAGGTAGTGACATTCATTGGAGTTCAGTACATGTCACTCATCTTCCCTTCCTTCCCAGAGTTAAGGCATTGCAGTGTTTCTTCATCATCTTAAAAAGCAAGAAGAAAAAATTCTCCCCTCCCCTGTACACAGGCCAGTATTTTCCAGGAGTTGCTATTGGTTTGAAAGGCCTCTCTTTGGACGCCCTGAATGCAATTTGGAGCACCCAAGACTCCAAACAAAGTCAATGAGAGTTGCAGGTGCTCAGTACTGCTTGGGGAAAAAAAAAAAGAAAAAAAAAAAAAGAGAGAAAGCCCTGACACATCCAGCTCGGAGCAGCCAAACCCAGAGGCCCATAATTACATGTCCCTATTGAAAACACATCTGTAAAAATCACTAAGACCCATGAGGGGAGGGGAAAAATTGGATTTATATAATTTCAAACCAGGGTTTTACATGACATTTGAATCCGAGATCTTAAAAACAAAACACTGAGCTAGAGCCTTTGAGACAGCCCAAACCCAGATGCAGGCAGTGAGAACATTTCACATCAGAAGCCCCACCTGAGCCTTTTGGAAAGAGAAAAATAAGGATTCGGACCAGAGCAGAAAAGCATTCCCTTCCCCTCCAGAAAAGAACCCCAACTCTCAGGCTGCATTTTGACTGTTTGCTCAGGTAAAGATGGACTTTAGGAAAAAAAAAAAAAAAATGAAAGAGAAAAAAATTTAATACAATTATCTTCTCAGACTGGGGAAGGAGCCGTATAAATACAGTCAGAAGAGAACAGTCATTTTAACTGCAGTACAGCATAAGGTGGGTTTCCTCTCCTCTCCAGTGCAAAGGAAAGAAACCAGTGCCTGTCTCTCACAGGCTTCAGCAGTACAAAGTTAAAACTGCTACACAATTTCATGCAACACAAGAAAAAGGGATGGTTTAAAGGGGGGTAAAGGGATGGTTTAAAGGGGGTTGGGGGGGAAGGTCCTCTCCGTAACCATGCACTACGTAGCAAGCCTGGTGTCCTACCTGATTTTCTCTTCGAAGATCCATAGTCCCTGAAAAAAAGACAACAACAAACAGACATGGTTAGAGCTGGGAACGGTGGTGAGGGAACGGGTGCCTCCCAAATTCCCACCCATGTGCTCAAGGGCTCGTCCTGCGCGCTCCCTCCTTTAAAGAGGAGGTCGGGAGTGCCGGGCATCGGCGGGCAGGGCCGGGCCGGGCAGTGCCGAGGCCGGCACCGGGAGCGGGACCCGCACCGGCCCCGCGGCAAAGCAGCAGCTGGGGCTCCTGCAGCCCCGGGGGCTCGGAGCATGTGATCAGCGAGACAGAGCGAACCATCCACAGCCAGCCAGGCAGGGGAGAAGGGTGTCAGCTTTTCCCCTTTAAATCGAGCTGTTCAACGCACAGCTACCGAATTAACCCCCGGCGCTCCTCTGGAGAGCGAAGCGAGCAGTGACTGACTGCCGCAGGGCTGCGGCTGCCGCGGGTGAGCTGGCATTGCTTGCAGTCCTCTCTTCAGAGACTAATTAATTGGTGAATAACCTCCAGACCCCTCCTAGTTATCTCTGACAAGCACTTGTCTCCCACAAGAAGTTAAAAAAAAAAACCCCAAACCCCAAACTTTGTCCTGCTTTCTTCCAGGATGGGGAGAGCACCCTCAGCGCAGGCAGTGATGGAGAGGGTGCTGGCACCTCTGCTCGTGGCAGAGCAGCCCAACGCTCCGACAGCTGCTGCGCAAGCGGGAAGGAGTGAAGAAGCGGGCTGTGAGAACGGAGCGGGGATGAGCAGAACCGAGGGCAGCAATACTTTGCTCGCCGGAACCTCTCAGACCCAGCTTTGGACTGGTCTGCGCAGGCAGGAGCCCGGGCAATGGCAGGTTGGGCAGGGGCAGCATCGCTGTGCGGGGTCACACGCCGCACCCGGCAGTGTAATGTGGGGAAAAATCACCCGACGGACCCACTGCAGAGGCAGGCTGTCTGTGCAGGAACCCCACCGGAGGGGCAGGCAGCAGCCTCTGCATTGCTGGGGGCCAGGCTGCCAGGAGTGGGGGGGTTGTCCCTTGCAGCATGCTGCGTACCCCGAGGGATCAGAGAAGGACTAGCCCAAAGGATGCATTTAATTTCAAGAGAGTCTGGGGCATCATCTGAAGAAATGACACGTGTCTTGAGGGCAGAGGTATGTCTACCAATAAATTCCATTTCTGCCAGCACTTTGCATGCATCCCATCCCTTACATATCTAGCATTTGCTTTCAGTGAGCAATAACTGCTTGGGAGTTTTTTGCACCCTCTTTGAATTTTCCAGTGTCATTTGTGTTTCAATTAAATGGTTGTTTTCTCAGCCATGTCTGCAGTTGTACTCAATGTGAAGATGCTACTGCTCATGAATAGGCTGCTTCTTCTACAGAAGTGATATCATATGCAAATGCAATGCCTGTGATACGGTGCCCAAAACAGACACCCCTCAGAAGAAGCCAGGGAAGGCACAATCCCCAAAATGTAGCCCTCTGCCCCGGCACCGCTCCCACGCCAGCCTGGAGCTTTGCGGTTACTCCCAGTACAGCTCTCTTGGCACGCGAAAGTCTGTGTTTGGTCCTGCCCTGAACTGCCTCTCTTCTGACAGTGCTAAACGGCAAAGAGGTGAAACCCTGCTGAGATCCATACATGTCATTTACTTTGACCTGATATCTCCATCGTGCACATGCTTGACGATCACTTCAGTCCCTTCTGCCTGTCCTGGCTTTCTGCAGCAAAGCTCCTGGACCTTCTCAGCCCCACAGCTTTGAGCTGGGTTCAGCTGGGACTCCCCTCTGAAGCACATTGCGTCTCCACCTTGTCGCCTCTCTCCGTGTCGCACAAAAAGGTTGCACTCAGCTCTCGCAAATGTTAGCATCCACGAGGACCCTGAGAGGGCAGTGTATCTACACACAGTCCCTAGAAGGGAAACACAACCATCCTTCCAGCCTGTGCCAGAAGGCCCTCAGCACACGTCTCCAGGGCGATCTCCTGCCAGCCAGCCGTGCTGGGAGCACCCCACAGGCATCCCAAGAGAGGCCGTGGGTGAACAGAGCACGCACGGTGGGGTGAAGGCAAATGGAACAGCCTTCAGCCTGATTGAAGTTGCAAAAAAATAACACCCCAACTCCTTTTTGCCACTTTAAAGAAAAATCACCCAATATGCCCAACTGGGAATGGGATACTGATGGATTGATAGGGTTAATGAGCAACCAAAAATGGATAAAGATGTTGCTGGACATCTTTGCCCACCAGATCAGGCCAAAGTCAGTACCCAGGTTTGGAAGCACAGTGGATGTGCAAATGCCACAATGCTCAGAATTCAAACCTCCATCCTGGATGATCTCCCGCATCTTTCAGCCTAATCTCTAGCTGGTTTAAGGCATGTGTGAGTGACTGCAGTAAGCTTTTAAATGAGGCTTGTTCCTTTAACTCTAAAGCATGACTCATCCATGCGATTTAAAGAACGTAGAGATTAAAAAACAGTAAAATTTTGAAACTGTTTTTTCTTTCTGCACACAGATCATGGGATGACAAGAGATATTACTTCATAAAGAACTTTTTCTTTTTTTTCCTTTTTTTTTTTTCCTGTTCACTTCCTCATCTGGCTGGCATGTCTTCCACAGTAAAAGCACATCATTTATGGAAGTGTACTTGTCCTTAAGTTTCCTCACACATGCCCTGCAGCGGACAGACACGTTCCACATCACACCGCTAATGCAAGAACAGAGCGTTGTACTCAATGTGATGTGGCAAGCCACATTTCTGCTCAACAGCAAACATGGTGCCAACGGAGGCAGATCATGTGGGCCAGGAGCTCTGGGCCAGCAAAGCCCATCATTGCTTCTCTCATGGCTTGTGCATGGTGACAACAAACTTTTAGATTAGTTTGAAGAGAGGACAAAGCCCCTTACTGTCACTGCAAAGTGGCCAGCTGAGTGATTTAGTCAGCTACATGAGAATGAAGCAGCAGGTAGCTCTCAGTGACATCCCTCTGAGAACAGACAGGGTAACCAGCATCATCAGAGGATTCAGTGTACCTTGAAAACCCAACTCTGCTTCACTCCCCTTGCAGTGCACCAGGCATCTGAGTACACTACGCCACTGCCTCCAACCAAGCTGCTGTGGGGAACACCAGTACGAAGGGAAGCCAAGGCACCTTTCGCACTTGCTGCCCCATGTTTGGCTAGCATATCCTGGTCCTCCCCTCTGGGTCTTCTCTGGCATCCCCATCTCACACTGTTCCCATACTGCACCCAGGATGTCCTCCCTGGTCCTGGTACTAGAGCATTTTATTCTTCTTAAACATCCTCCTCAAAACTCAAATGAAGAGCAAAATAAAGGTGGGAACCTCACTTTATTAACTGCTTTGCAAAAATAAACGACTGCTGCCCCTAATTTATAAAGAAAAACAGATGATGGGAGAAAGGTGTATCATACACACTTCATTGAAGGGGAGCTGTAGCAAAAGAATGCAACTGAACCTACAACTTCTGGTCTTAGTTTCCAACTTACGCACAAGATCATCCTTCCAGAAGAAATTAAATGGTCATTACAAAATATTTCTTTGAACCACCACCACCTCTCAACTCACAAGGCTCACTCCACAAAAAAAAAAAAAGCCATCAATCTATTGGGCAGGTTTTCATCTGTTGTTTATTCTTTCTGGAACTTTTAAAGCTAAGTCTTACAGGTTCTGAATTTCAAGTTCCTGAAGACCATGTACCCCATGTCTCCCTGTTGTGTCATTTTTTAGTACACCCACATTTCATTCATAAAATCAGGACAAAGCAGTATCAAATAAAATGGAGCTTGAAATAAAATCCTCATCTCCCTAGTGAAACTGTGAAAGCCAAAACTTGTCCCTTCCAGCAAGGATGGGGAAACACCACTGCTGAAAGAGAAAGCAAAGAAGGTATAGCAAATAATCTCTCTGCCTGGGTAAAGTGCTCTTTGTGTACATACTCATCTCTTTTCCGCTAATGAAGAAATCCTGTGCTTTGCAATAGGTCCTCTGCCCGACTCTATTAATTTTTTATGTCCTATTATTCTGCATGTGATTCAGTGATGTCTTTGCCCTCTCCCAGCTGACAATCTATAAGGTGAATACTTCTTAGCCTCACTATTTTCAGAGGAACATTTGGGTGAGACTGAAGTATTTATTGGACTATGCCTCCAAGACAATAAAAGCAATTTTTCAGTTGTAGAAAAGTAGAAACTCTGATCTTCTCCTGCAATATGGCCTGCACCTGGCACACTGCTAGCTTCAAATCAGACAAGCAACCTGGCCTTGCAGAAGAAAAATGCTTCCAAGAAAAGGTACAACAAATGTCACATCTGCAGCTACACAGGGAAGCTCACTTTCTCTTCAGCTCTTGCTCTTTTTGTCTTTTTATCTTCATATACACACACATATTTCCATTTTTCTTCCATTTCTGTACGAGAACAGACACCACCATCCTAATTTCCCTTCCAGCCATAGCTACAAGCATAGCAGTGAAACCAGTGGGTGGAACTAAATATAGCTCTGGCAGGTCCCTTCTTCATTAGCCAGGATCACACCATACTGAACAAATTCCTTTCACAAAAATAGTGTGTTTCTAACCTTTTTCATATTAGAATATAGCGATTTTGTCTAAAGTCTTCCTGTGGGGCATCACCTTTAGCTGACACTGAACCTCATTACTGGCAAGGAAAGTATTTCCTCCTGCTGCTAACGATATTAAAATATCGCTGATGCCAAGCACGGTCACACAAGCTGGACACACTCTGCTTGCTTTAATGACAAAGGAGAGGAAGGCTCGATCTCCCTTCTCATCAGCATTACACAGGGATAGCATTACTCCACTGACTTCCAGCAATGAGTGTGAAAGGAAGACCACGAGCACTGCTATAGAGCTGATTGCCTGTTGTCACATTAAGCTACCCACAGTCAGCCTGGAAATTTGTCAAAGATAAGAATATGTCATTGAATTTCTATGTCACTTCCAATCTAATTTAATTACAAAGGTTATATTAACAATGTTACAGAAAAGTTTTATGGCACATCTTTTCTTTAGGGACTGACTTTGCTGCCCTATTCAGTGAGAGTTAACAAACATTGATATGCGCGTGCGTGTGTTTTCATCTATCTAAATATATGCAGATATACACAAACAAGCAGTGACACAACTTGAAAGCTGTTTAAAAAATGAGGAGTATCCTAACATTTGTTCAACAAAGCCTAAGAAACGTTCCAAGCGGAGGAGAAGACTGGAGGCGACTAGGTGCACCTGTGACGGACTGTGCTTGTCTCTTCAGCCGTACTTCTGATTCCGTTTGATTTGTGTCTGGCCCAGAGGGTTTCTCTCGCATCCTCCACGGAGATCCGGCCAGTCAGCAGAAGCCTCCTGCAAGAACCAGGAGGGTTTGCAGAGCAGCACCGCATCAGCGGAGGGGCTGCGAGGCTGCAGCTCGGCTCCTGCACAGCTCCCCCTCCGAGGTGATGTATTCAGCTGGGAGACCTCATCCCTGCAGTACCGCGATGCAAGGGCTCTTTTGAAAGCTTCTCCCCTTTCCCATGGGACAGCAGACCAAGCAAGCTCACTCTGTGGGATTCCTCCTTTCTCACATACGTCGCCTTTTAGCCTGGGGTCTCTGCCTGTCAGTAAAGCAACGCTCGGCTTCAACTCACTTAGCAAAGATTTCAGACAACCATGAGCTTCAGCCGTGAGAGAAAACAGTGCCTGCAAAGCATGAGGAGCTGTCAGACCCACGGCGGAGCGCGGCCGGGGGAGCTGCGCTGCAGACATTTCATCAGGCGAGACAGAAGCTAAAGGGAGAGTAAATCATCTTTCTGTCTGTTTCTTGGTGTTTGCTGTCCAAAGTGGATGAGACAGTGACAAACCCTGAGTAATGGAGGCTAATCTGTATCCTCTGGAGTATTTTAATACATAAGTTAAAATTGTTCTGTATTTGTTGGCTTTTGCTAATTCGTGTTTAAATACATTGCAGGCGTTTATGTTCCCATGCTCCTTAATTCCTGAAAGTCTCTAGTGGTGCGGGCAGGCTGCAGTGGAGACGTATGACATTTCAAACAAACAACTCAGATTATCATTTAATCGCCAATGATTTGCCAAGCAGATTAAAAGCACAGAAATGTTTTAACAAGAAAGTCCACTCTCTCCTTCCCAATGCTCATACGGTTTGCAGTCAGTAATGAAGACGGCTTTTTCACAAACTATTTTTCTTAGTGCCACTATCAGATTCCATGACAGTGTTTTTAAAGTAAACAATACAAAAATACTTTGCTACTGCTCTTTACATGTGCAGCAACCTGAGCCTTGAGAATATACTTGCATCTTGAAACTCTCCTAATTTATTTTCCTCAGCAGCCAGGCTGACATTTCCTATCTGAGACACCCACAAAACCAAGTGTGACCAAGAACTGTCACTAGGTGCCTGCCTGTCCCCAAGGCCTACGGCTGGAGGAGCACCCAAACATGTCAATACTGTACAAACACACAGGAGCTATACGCAGAGTGCAGCCTTGAAACTCACATTCATGGTACTCAAAGTGCAAAAGTTTAACCACGTGCACAACGGTATCTCCGTTTGCACTGAGCTCTGAGACCCATATGACACATAATTAAGCAAAATTAACTCTATATGTTATGCACCAGGAACACAAACTCAAACATATGGATGCATACAGCTATACATTTTCCCCTTCCAGCACTCCATCCTCTGAAATCTTAAAAGCACAGCTGATCTCTTCCCCAAGCCAAACAAACAGATGAAGGCTTTCTTCTTCTATTTTTTTTTTTTTTTGAAAATATTCTGCTCATTTCCTGATATAAATCGTTGCATTGTGGAACCCTCACGAACATGAATTTGTCCTTTCTGAGCAGAAGTCAAGCTTTCCAGCCCTGTCAGAAAGGGCTCCATTGTGGCAGTCCCGAGACTCCAGAATTCCTTGCTGCGAGCAAAAGGGACTTGAGGGGCAAGAAGAATATCTGGCAACCTGACTTCAAACCCAGACATTCCTTGCTGGCTGGAAGTGGTCTCCACTCGCTGCTAAGAAGGGTAAGCCAATGTTGTACAACCAGCTCCTTAAGAGAACGGAGACACTGCAAAATAGAGAATTTTGCCTACCTGACACCTTTCTGTTGTCTTCACAGCGTGGCTGTAATGCTGGCATAGAGCAAACAGCACAGCTTTATATACTATCTACTTCTGGCTAGGCTGCAGTGACTTCCTCTGCATCACAAAACAACGGTGGCCCAGTTTGGCTCACCAGGACCCAGCTGGAGGTCCTGATTTAGCACTGACTTCTGACAGCTCCCTTGAACCCACTAAAGTAAAAGTCAAGTTCTTCCTGAGAAACTCCAAGCACAACACTGGAAACTCATCTGTAAGTGCAGAAGAGATCGTCCTCATACCAGTAACCTTGGATTGCACAGAAAAGCCAAGGTTGGAAGGAGATGGACGCTGCCTTCTCTCCAGCAATGCTCCCTGCTCCTGAATCCATGGATTTGTACCATGAAGGGGAGGTGCAGGACAACCAAAACCAGTGTCCTCTGCTCTGGACTCAGAGGACTCTGGAGATTAGCCCTGCACAGCACAACTTGAGCTCTGCCACCAGGTCCAAGGCACAGGGGATGCAGACAGCTCCAAGACAAACAACATCCCCATGGACCATCTCAGCCTCATGCAGACCCACGGTGTTTGGGGGCGGCTGTCACCATTTCTTTTTTTGCGTAGAAAGGGTGTAGAAGGACGAGAGATGGGTTTGAGGCATCCTGCCCCTTCCCTAAGTGACTGGGGAATGTCACAGATTCCTGTCCCAAAATTCCCCAGCGATGAAGTTGATTGCTTGGCTCTAGAGTGCAACTTCAGTATTTGGCTCACGCTGGAGAAATGGAGAATTAGCCTCTTGGATTTTTCACAATTATATTTTTTTATGATGAAATTATCCTCCTGGAGGAAGATGAGGCTTTGGAATTGCACACTCAGCGTTTCACCAGGCTGATAGATACAGGGCAGGGCGATCTGACAGCAAAGCTCAGCCTCTCCGGCACCAGGGAGAGATGGCTCAGCACAACCTGGAAGCTGCAGGACACTGGGGCAATGAGCTAACGCCATGTGATCCTTCACTGCAAGGATTCAGCGGCCTTGAAAAAGACAACACGAATGTTTATAGCAGGCTTTTTCCTGGAAAGAAGTATAAAAACAAGATCTTGCCTAAGAGTCACATCCTCATCTGTTTTTGTTTTACCCTGTTTATTCCTTCAGATGGCCAATTTCTCCACAGGACAGAAAAATGTATTTACCTTAGCAAGAACTCTGGGTGGAGGTGCTCTTCACCTCTAAACTGACCTTGCTTGTCCCTTGCGGGGAGGCCAAATTTATCTCTGTCTTACAATGACCAAGCATGTGTCACTTTATTATTAGCCTTTACAGCATAAATGCTGAGTGATAAAAACAAGGTAATAAAAATTAATCATTCGCATATGCAGCTTTTCTAGTTGTGCTCTTCACTTTGGGATTTTATTACACATATCTACATGTAGATACAATATCTGTTTAGAAGGTGCATCTAATCACAGTTACAAATTAAGTACTGAATGTCAGAATCGTAAATTCAAATGTACCTTGTAAACTAGTCGGGCTAATGAGCTTGCACATATATCATACAAATCTGATTAAGAGCCTAAGAAGGCAGGACAGGCTTTGAATCTTCTTTTTTTTTTGAGCCCCTCCTGATTTGAGGGTGGGCCTCTCATATTCTAGTTTCCATAGGAGATTTGGGTCCAACCTCTGATTAGAAAACACATGGTCCATCCGGGTTTCTAAATTGGAGACTGAATGGTGATTACAAGAAATGGCAGAGTCCCTTTGCTATCCCTCTCCATGGACACCTTTCTTTGGCTGTTTCAGACTAACTTTGCCGCTGTCTCCTCCACCCCACGCTGGCACTCCCCCCCACGGGTAAGCTCCCAGAGAAGAGACATCGCCCACTGCCCGTCAAGCTGTGCCTGCTCGCAGGAGGCAGGATACCACCACCTCTGCCAGAGCGGGCACGGAGACCAACAGTGTCACTCCCAAAACTCTCATCCCAGAGAGTCCTTGGAAAAGGAGAGAGGGAAGGAAGAGGAGAAAACGTGCCTGTTACAGATTTCCAAGCCTCAACCCCAGGTCCAGACATAGCTTGTCCAAAAAGGTTTTTGCCACTGAATTACTGCACCAGAAGAATAGTTTAAGCACAGCAGTTTAAATCAACTAAGAGAAGAGCTTCTGCATGCAATGCAGCTGAATCGTGATGCTCACTGGTGTTAGGCATTGCAATCCCTGAAACTAGGAATGGGATCAAAAAGCAGCGAGATAAGTTCATAAAGCGAGGATAAATGGTGGCTATTGTACTCTATGCTCTGGATGCTTTGACCCAAAAAGTCCCACAACTGCTGAATGCCAGAAGCAGAGAGGATACACAAGGGAAGATCACTCTGTATTTGCTTTGTTTCTTGTATTGGCTGTAAGCCACTGTTGGAGACAGGAGGCCAGATGGGGCCCTGGTCTCACCTAATTGTGGCCTTATAATATATTCTCCTGTAAAAGATCAGACTGGATTAGGATAAATTACATCCAAATCACACTGCATTACTCAGCACATTAAATTGTCCTTAATCACATATTTTGATGGCCTAGATTCCTGCTTAAATGTACCTCCTGTGCATATTTCTGTGCCTATTCTGCTGAAAACACTGTTGAGTTTCAACTATACGTAACCAGGCTCTAATGAAAAGCCAATAAGGCTCTTTGACCAAGCTGTAATAGGACTCATCACAGGGACACACTCTGCTGCGGCAAAATGGTTTCCTCATCCTGTCTCTTTCAAAAATGTTTTGTGAGCCTTTAAAAGCAATTTAGCCCTGATTTATGGTAGCTAAGTGATTTCGGTTGCACATGTGAGTTACAAGAAAAGGGCCCTCATCTCAATTTGCTACACTGTTCAGGAAGCCAGTTATAAATGCTGCAGTGCCTTCAGTGTCTCTAACTTCAATGAAGCGGAAACTAGCAATTTGAGTAAATACTTCATCATTCCTAATTCTCCCATACGCCGCATCCAGTACTTGACAAGGGACAACCCATAGGATATTTTTTTTGGTAAAGGGTACTGAGCTTCCCCTGTCTAAGCTGTTTACCTAAGCTGTTTCCAGAAGATATTCAAGGAAAGAAACATGCAATTCTTTAATAGAGAGCATATGAAACATGTTGATGCCTATCTAATAAAATCAAGCATGCATTCAATAGGAGTGAGTCACCTCATCACAAGTTTAGAGATGAGCGATGTAGAAATGGTGACTAAGCAAGCTCATGCAGAAAGCCAGGGGTACAACAGCAACCCAAAAGTTTTGATGGCCTGACCTGACCTGCCAGTGGCACCCAGCCAGACCTGGGCATGGGTTAGAGGAGGTCTCTTCAAACCAGGGGACAGATGCCAGTAGCAGGACAGGAGCCATCATGAAGTGCTGCGGCGAAGAGGTGTATTGGCAGCGGTGTAAGTGCTACAGCCACTGCTGCTGCTTTGCTTATGGTGTTGCTGAGCACAGAAACACCCCAAAATCGATGAAGCCCTGAAGTAAAGGATCTCAAACAGCGCATCGACCCCTCTCCCACATTTCCATATACCAGTCAGAATAATGATGATAACTACTAGGTAAATAAGGAACCATCTTCTGTGAAATTTCTTCTATCGTCCAGTTTGAATCTCCCACACCAGTTTGTGGCCATTGCTCCTGTTCATGTTGTTTGCCACTACCAGCAAGAGTTTGATTCATTGAACATCCTTTTAACTCCCCTTTGCGAAGCTGTAGGTTGCTATTAGATCACCCCTTCACCTCCTCTTTGCTAAACAAGTAACAGAAATACAACAAAAATATCCAACTACTTTTTCTCCTGTTTCTTCTCACACCTCCTCTCGGGGCAGAGGGACTCGAGAAAGGAGCAGTACCCAAATGACAGTGGTCCGGGCTGCCTTCCTCCTGCCCTCCCCTCCTGCTTGCGGGAAAGCCCTTGGCACCAGCAGTCTCCCTTGACCCGCATACCCCCATCAGCCACGTCCCACCAGGGACACCATTCCCGACGACAAATCTGCAGGGCTGATGACACCGAGCCCTGGGGAGCCCCACAGGAACAGGACCCTGGAGGGAGCCCACTAGGAAGGCAAAGCAGAATAGCCTCCTGCTTGCCCTTCTCCTTTTGACTGCCCAAGCCGCGAGGATGCCCACTCACAGCCTCCCCCGAATGCCCTCCTTCACCTCGTACCAGCCTCCAAACCACCCCACAGTGGGTGCTGGGACTCGGCGTCACTCCCTGGGATGCCCCACAGCTCATGCCAGCATGCGGCGCAAGTGCTGGCACCAGCCCCCGCGCCGGAGGCTCACTCAGGGAATTCCCAGGCTGCCACTGGCATTTTTGACATTTTAAAGGCTCTAAATTAGCAAAGTAAGAAATGAGTTACAGGCATTTCCAGACATGGCCCAGGCCCTGCTAGACCTCCGAGCTCCCAGTATAAAGGAGAGCGTGCCAAATGCTTGGTATTATACAATTTTGCATTCTTTTCTGGTGCTGTTCTTACGATGTCTAGCACTTCTGTGTACTCATCTGGCTTTTTAGCAACATGCTGCTTGGACCTCTCTGTCTTTCTGCTCCCGCTACGTGTCCAAGCGCAGTAGGGCCCAAAAGATTAAGACTGCAGTGTGCGTAGACAGCAGATGGCCATTGCATCTGTACTTACTTTGCACTGTTAAATACCCTATTGCCCTAGCTAGTTTTACATCCCCTTTTAGTGGTAGATCTCTCTCCTGACTTTTTAAAATCATCTGTTGTACACATGGCCCTGAGAATGGTAAATATTTTTTCCAGGAGAGGCAAAAACTTACGATGCACGTGGGAAGACAAGATCAAGCCCACAGTATGAACTCCGACTTCTTCATCTGGTGATTGTAGTCTTTCCTTTCCTCATTACATTTCCTTCAGTTAGAACAGCGAGATTAAAACACAGCTGCTTCCCAAATCTGCCTCAGCAGCATGTCCTCAGTTAACTGTCTTGCAGCATCAAATGTCTTTCCAGCGTACTAAAACGTAATACAGTTGTCTATAAGACACCAATTTTATATACCTTGGAATTGTTTTCTGCCTGTTTCTGCAAAGTGGCACATGGAAAGATCTTTCCAGCCATCGGGTTCTTTATTTTACTAGACAGAGGCATAAATCACGGCATGTAACATCTACTGCGAGTTCATGAACTCTAGGAATTTTTCTAATCACTGTGCTTTGAACTGAGCTTTTTCAGAAGCGGTAAAACTCCAGAACATATCTAGTAAAAGCATCTCGTAAATTTTGCTGGATTGGCAACTACTAAAAGCAGACTTGTCTTCCCTGATTACCTACCACTATCAGGCAGTCTTAAAACATCCTCTGTGATTCTAATACTAAAACATAAAAGACAAAAGAAGTCTTGAACTTATCTTGCCCAATATAACTGTTGGGATTCTTTACATGATTCCAAATTATGATTGACAGGCACCAATTAAGCCAGAAAAATAGAGACAACTTCCCAAAGAGAAAACCTTTCAAACACTACAGTCACTTTTCAAGGCAATGAGCATAACCCCTTTCAAATACCCAACTCTGGTTACAGGTCCCACTGTCCTCTGCTCCCCAAAAGGTTAAAGAGCTAAATTACGTGGCATGTGCAAAGAAGCATCACAAAGTTATCCTGAGTACTCCACCCATGGAAGTATCAGACCCGCTGAACAAGGATTTATCGAGCACCCCATGACTGAATGGCGATGCTATTTTTCGTACTGTGGGTATGAAATAATAATAATAATAAGCCCTATGCTTCGAGATGGCGTAACAGATTTAGTCTCAGTGCTCTGTTCATTTTGTGAAGGAAACAAAGAAAATAGCACAGCTATTTCAGCCTGGACCAGTATAAGACTCCTGAGACTAGAGATGGACAGATACACCCTGTGTTTTATAGACCTATACTCAGAATTATCAAACCTTCTAGTAAATTTTGCTTGGTTGGTATTTGATCACACACTTACAGATTATAATACTGAACTTAAAACTCACTTTGCAGAGGCAGAAGACATTTTTGCTGGTACCTGTACGGATCCATACTAATACTTCCTGTTGAGCCTTACTCAATTAAAAGGGCAAATCAAATAAATCATGTTGACCTCAAATATATGGCTGTATATTTGCCCCCAAACACTTCAAATCATGTCAACTGACTTTCTAAAGTAACAAGCATTAAATATTAAATACCTCCGGAAAATGCAAGAAAATATCATAATTTTACACACATTTAAAACATATGCAGATCATAGGCATCAAGGCACAGAAGTTCCACCACACACCATGAAATAGCGCAATGTCTGAATAGACCAAAAATTTTGCAGTCCAGTTCAGATACAAGATTGGATGTTTTTCAGACCTCCTCATACAGAAAACAGTAAATTTCTCCTTGTTCCTTTTATGTAACTCCTGTCCAAGTCTCAATCCAGACACTAACTTTTAATTCACCTCATACATCTGCAAAGAGTGTATGAGTGTGGTGTTTCCAGTACCTTTTTCCATGTTCCAGGTGCATAAAAGTGAAGAGGCATAATGAATGAATTTAATTATTTCCATCCATTCAGCTGGTTATAGAAGACCTTTTAATTCAGCTAAAAGAGACATTACTTGTTCCTTCAAAACGAACACTGATTCAGGGGTTACTTCTGGCCTGCAACACGAAGGATCTCTATGTTTTCAAGGCTAAATGGCCACTGGCAGCTTACTACTGCTGTAACTGTTCATCTTATCTGATATATAGATATCACATGTGGGCGAAGGGAAAATGTCATCCATTGTCAGGAATTGCACCCCCTCCTTTTAGGCTGTTGATCTCGCTCGCTCAGTAATTCACAAGCTCAGAATATCAATGAGCTTCTGCAAATGTCGTGCCCTGCAATTGGCTTTTGTGCACTATTTTCCCCATTTGTTACCTGAAACACCAGGAGCTGGATGATAAGAAACCACAGTCTCAGCAGGAACACTGCCTTTGCCCTCGGGGGCATGCCGTGTTGTGCCTGGCCATGAGCTCTTCCCTGCAGAGCTGCATCTACTGCAGGGTGACAAGAGCATCCCTGAGGTCCTGGGGAGGTTCATGTAACCTGGAGTCCACACTGCAGTGTCCAGCCAAGCACATAGACTGGACATCATACTATACTGCAATCATGCTGCGTAAAAACAACTGTAAGTGTGAAATGCAAAGGTCTGTGCTCTTAGCTCCCAGTACCGAGTCTGAACTCAGTGCTATTTTGAGTAATCTCACATTGCTGTAAAATACTGCAAGATTCAAAACTAGGATCTGGGCACACCAGCCATGAGATGCAGCAGCAGGGATTATGAATCAGAGCACGAAACGGAGTGTCCTGCTGCCAGTAACCTACTTATTAACGATTTCTTCCCCAGTCATCCTCTGGGATTGAAGCTAATTCCTGGAACTTTCTGCTTTGCCTCCACTGCCTCTCCGGCACCAGCTACGCATCCGTCCTCACCTCGCTGCTTCTGGCCTTGACCTGTCGGCCCCTCTGCAGCCGAGTGCCTCCCTCCCCTCCTTGTAACAAACACCTCACTGTAATGCAAAATCACTCCAATCGCTGCATGAACACCACGGGCCCTGCACAAAACCCAACTCTGACCTCCCTAGCAATAGTGTGTGCAACACCAGAAACTCAGCTCTCCGTCTTACCCAGCTCGAATGAAAAACCTTCAAGTCCTGCTGTGCATCCCATCCATTAGCGGTGCCTGGGGAGCTGTGCAGAAACCTACCTCATGATTAGATAAAAGCTTTTCCTTCTAAATCACTGTCCAGAAGAAGCCAAGGGTCTGGAAGAGTGAACTCCACGCACATTACAGGCCAGGCACATCCCCTGTGCTGGTTATTTATGCGCCTTTGTTTTACGCTGAAGAATGCAAGGTTTTGTGGTAGGGAATAAGTTGCTTCATTTATTTACCACGATAATGATACCAAGATCCTTTTCTCAGTAAAGACATAGAAAAGGGAAAAGTGCTCCTCTTTTACCCAAGAAGAAACATTTTTTAAACAATGTTGTGACAATCTTTGAGCCCTATGTGTACCAATACAAATCTGGGATGGTGATGAGAAGGAAGGTCAGAGATTTTTGGCCACCTCTCTGCGCCCACTCCCCCAGAGTCTGAAGGCCACTTCATGCCCAACAGGTCCCAGCAGAGCAACAGTCCAAAATGCAAACATCATGCCCTGTCCCTGATCCCTCCTTAGCCTGCCTTGGGGGTCTTCAAAGGGCAGGTGAGGAAGCCGTGAAAGCAGCCAACCTCCCAGCACACGGCACAAGGACATGCATGGAGATGGGCCCCACCATGTGCACACCGTGGGGCTGTGGCTCACTGCCAGCTCCAAAGAAAGTCCATCTCCCAAAGAGGACTTGGAAAAATAACGGCCACGATGACAAGAGAGCTGCAAATGTGTCTCCGGGTGCAGTTTTGCTCAATGCTTAAAGCTGGGAAGATCTCAGGAGGAAAACTGCAGTTCAGGTTGGGAACAGACCCTACTGGAAAGACTTCAGAGCATCCAGTCACTAATGCAACAGTGGCCATGTTTTCTTCACAGCTGAGCACCCAGAACCTCGGGTGGATCTCTCTCCTCAGAAGCAGGGCCAAGATGCCACAGCACTTCACAAGAAGAAAGCTGAGCAAAGAGCTCCTGGCCCAAAGCCACAAAAGAGTGGAGGCTGGGGTTTAACTTCTTGGTCCCTCAAAGAATAAGACTCAGTTGGGCCAACCTTCATCTTCTGCCATAGTGTGAGTTTAAAAATATATCGCTCCTCTTAAAAATGTCACAGCTCTTAGAAGCAAGAAAATCAGATTGTGGGTGGGAGTAACTGCACAGTGTATAGATATATATATACACACACTTCTAAGCCACAGTCTTTTAAATTCCACTTTACAAAAAGCAGACTTTTTAGCCCTTCAGGAGTCGAACACACAGTTATCACCAGAGGCTAGAAGCAGAACTGTTTTAGGAGGTAGGGGTCACTTTCTATTCATTTTTTTAAGGAAATATACTTTTTTTTGCAGCTCTGTTTTTTAAAAAAATAATTATTTTATGCTCAGTCACAGCTTTTCACTGGTAATGTCACGCCCAATTTAGAAGATATGAGCACTGAATGATTTGGTACGGGGATACACTCAAACAAAGGAAAAGAAACTGCTTACAATTTACAATATGCTTTGATAGATGTGATTTAAAAATGCCAGTGTTTCATTCCAGCAAATGTTACAATAACAAGCACAAGACTAACGACCTGATGCCTTGTCAGAGATGTTCACAGGTCAGATAAAACGACCACATTATATCTGCAGGATCCAGCATTTCAAAGACAGCCCTGTTTGAGCTTCTCCTGGGCTTTGATCCCCGCAAGCCGTACGTCAGCGCTATCTTCCCAAAAGCTGGCCTCATGCTGAGAGTTTTTCTGCCAACACACTTTCAGACCTCTGAAACACGTCCAGGCTGTCCCACCTCCCACCCGCGGCCATCTGAACCACCCGAGCGGTTTCCTGCGTTACGAGGAAGCAGCGAGAGGAGAGAAGCAAACGTTCAGCCCACATCAGGCTTTCCCAAACAGCTGGCGAAAAATAACCTTAGTAAAACTGATATTTAAGCAACTGTGGAGGAGATTTGTCGATTTAAGAGGAGCAGGGTGAGATCATCCATTGCCTTCTGTTGTCTTTTGGCTGAAAATGGCCAATGGACAGCTGGATGGCCCCCGATCCTGCACTTCAACCCAGTCGCAGAAATATTTGCATTTCATCATCGTGTTGCATTTTCCTCTTCTTCTCACAGGCCTTCCCTCGGCTCGCTCCAGGGTTTCCAAGCCTGTATCACATCCCTCCACACCTGCTGCGGTCTGTTCACAGTTAACATTGAGTAGAGAGTGTGAGCAGTAACGAATACTTTTCTCAGTGTATTTAGTATCTCCTGTCAATAAAGTTTCCATTTTTTTCAGAGCTCCCCCTAACTTAAAATTATTAGGTACATAATCTGGGGGAATAATGCCGGATTGTCCATAGGTAGGATGCTCTGAGGAGGCGATCGCAGGAGCTCAGAGGTATGGTAGCAAACTGTACTAACACATTGCAGTGCAGACTTCAGCTGGCGATGCTGCTCACGGATCAGGATTTCAGCAGCACCTGCACTTTTCAGTCACTTCATTTGCTATGAAAAAGGCTTAATTTCCTGGAGAATCCTGTGGCACTCGGACTCCCTCATGCTGCCAGCCTGCGCTACCCTTGAAAAGGCTGTACAAGGACCATGCAGACAGGCCAGTGTGATGTAAAGGGAATTGCTGTGGTTTCTTAAAATAACCTGAGAGAGAAACGAGGTTTTGCTGGGACTCTTCCACCTGTCTTTGCACAGGCATGGTTGAAATTCCTCCTTGGGTGCCACGGAGTGGCAGCAGCACTCGTTCCAGCCCTTGGGGTGAATTGCAACCATATTTTTGGCTTAGGCAAATTGAGTTTCACCCTTTAAACCTGACACTTGTCCCTCCAAAAGAGAGACACATATACAGGGTGCATTCACATGTAAATATTACACTGTGATATGCTGTGTACCAGCACACATGGTCTATCCAAGGCCCACATGCTTGCAAGAACAACCTTCGGTATTCATAGAATCATAGAATCATTTAGGCTGGAAAGGATCTTTAAGATCATCAAGTCCAACCATTAACCTAACACTCCCAAGTCCACCACTAAACCATGTCCCTAAGTGCCACATCTACACACCTTTTAAATGCCTCCAGGGATGGTGATTCCAACCACTTCACTGGGCAGCCTGTTCCAATGCTTGACAACCCTTTCAGTGAAGAATTTTTTTCCCAATATCCAATCTAAACTTCCTCTGGTGCAACTTGAGGCCGTTTTCCCTCATCGCTAATTACTTGGGAGAAGAGACCAACCCCCACCTCGCTACAACCTCCTTTCAGGTAGTTGTAGAGAGAAATAAGGTCTCACCTCAGCCTCCTCTTCTCCAGACTAAATAGCCCCAGCTCCCTCAGCCGCTCCTCATAGGACTTGTGCTCTAGACCCTCACCAGCTTTGTTGCCCTTCTCTGGACATGCTCCAGCAACTCAATGTCCCTGTAGTGAGGGGCCCAAAACTGAGCACAGTATTCGAGGTGCGGCCTCACCAGTGCTGAGTACAGGGACACGACGACTGCTCTACTCCTGCTGGCCACCCTATTCCTGATACAAGCCAGGATGCCATTGACCTTCTTGGCCACCTGGGCACACTGCTGGCTCATGTTCAGCTGGCTGTCGACCAGCTCCCCCAGGTCCTTTTCCGCTGGGCAGCTTTCCAGCCACTCCTCCCCAAGCCTGTAGGGTTGCATGCAGTTATTGAGACCCAAGTGCAGGACCAGAGCTGAGCTCCTCTCCCTTCTGCTTTTGCAGAAGATATAATTCAAGGCAAGATGCATCTTTATTTTATAAAGCATTTTACAGATCAGTTTGCCAATCCAGATAGATTTGCTGATCTGCTTTAGCTGTGATTTAACAGATTTTGCCTTACAACATGTGATTGGGAAAAGACTATAGACCAATGAGATTAAATGGAAGTATCAGAAGTTAAGCCACTGAATCTACTGAGCAGCTTTTATCGCAAGACGTGGTGTGTCCTTCCCTACTGGGACCCACGTCTGCACCCTCTCCCTGGACCCACTACGCAGTCATGTCAAGTCTGTCAAGAGGTAAACACCCAGAGACACAGTGATGCTCGTCTTCCCTTCCTTCTGCAAGATGCTAAAGAGCAGCTGACGCCTTGACAAAAGCAGGCTGCTTAGGACTGACTTTACACCCAGCCTTCACCAAACGGGGCTTCCCCCTCCTCCGTATTGCTAGGAACATTTGCATGAAGATTCAGTGCTTCATTTCATTATGGTCCATCTGCTCCTCCCAGCTCATTTCCCGTTGTCTGGTCAATACTTCAGCACGGCTCGAAAATGATTGCAAAATGAAGGACAGGGAGTCAGGTGAAAGCTATGCAACCCTCAAAACAGGACAGTAATCCTGTTCTCCTACAAATGTCCCTCGGAGCAAGGCACATGCGGAGAGGCATGCAGAAAAAGGTGAGCTGAGGTGCAAGGCGGGCTCTGAGGTCCCCGAGGAGCAGGGGCCGAACATAGCCCATGACATGCTGCTGCCTGGCGAGGCTGGGGCACGATCGCTGTTTCTGCCTGAGCACTACAGCCATGTCCGCCGCCACGTTTTCAGCTGTTTGACAACCGGTGACAAACACGCATTCCCCCTCCTGGCAGCAGATTGCATTTTCCCTGCTGTGACACATGGGTTTTTTAACTACGCGCAGCCGACTCCTGCTATGACCGGCTGGCTTTGATTGATAGGTGGTAAACACGCTTTATCCCTGTCCCTGGCCACACCCCTGAGACCCTGCCCTGTGTCGAGGGCACTGACCTTCGGTCTCTGCCCAGAGTCCCACCGGGGCTCATGTGGAGCCGGTTTCTGCTCGATCTCAGGTTCCTTTCTTCGACACACTGCTCCACACCTCCTTGTCTCTCCGTGTGTTAATCGCTTTGGATCAGCAGACCCCCATCAGGGTGAGGGTCGGGGTTAACTCCAGCGAGCTCTCTTAGCCTGGCTGTCCTTGGTTTTCAGACCAGGTATCGCTTTTCAGGCAGGTTATGGCTCACGACAGAGTCCTGGCAGCACCCAGCCATCACAGGACAGGCTCAGACACATCATCATCTCCTGCATCCTTTTCCCTCTCCAACTGGAGTCAGCCACAACGTGGCCGGGCCCAAGCCAGCTCTATGGGGACACCAAGTTTGGGTTCAAGCCCAGACACCGAGGCTCTGCTTTATCTCCGCCTCAGAATGGAGCACAGCAAAAAGCAACTCTTGGGACACCGCGGTGACCCATTAAAATTAATGGGGCTAAATCATCCTGGTGTAAGCTACCAACTTCAAAAGAATTACACAAGGGATGAATCTGAAGCCATTATTTTTCTTCTTTGTGCCTTTCAGAAAGATGATCTACTTTCCAGACTACTATGCTCAGCCAGTATTTCTAACTAAACTAACTACCCTCTCGTTGATCTCCTACTCCATGCTCTCGTCTACTGTCAAAGCAATTCCAAGACCTGCTCACCTGGTCTGGTTTCCCCCACGCAAAACAGCCATCGTATACTTCCAACTGGCCTAATTAACTTCCTCTTTTGGGGGTATATAAAAAAAATACCAACCCCCCCCCAACCCCAAAAGCAAGTATAATTAGAGAAACCAAGAGGGTTACGTACCCACATGGCACATTTCTACCCTAGGTTGAAGCAGCAGGTAAAGGAGCAGGTACAAGCGCAACTTTTGTACATCCCCCCTTAAAACTACAGTGCACAAAACCTAACCGTGACTGCTGTATGTCTCGTACACTTTTCCGTAATTGGAAGCACTTGTTTGAGCTGAGGAAGTGCAGGAGACAAATGAGACAGGCAGAGAAATCTCACATGTAAAAGATATAAGTTCCCAGCTACTCTGTGATCTGGAAGCCAGTCTTGCTCCTGAGGTGGCTTATTCAGTATCAGCACCAGTGGAGATGGCCTTCAACTCTCTCAGCAAAGAGCTCAGAAACCTTAAAAAGCATAAATCAAAACTGTAAAAATTGGCAGATGATTTGATAGGAAGAAACTGCCTTTTGGGGACTGCTTTTGGCTGCCAAATTCACCCAGACGCAGATTCACATATGGAATTCTAACCTATCCAGGTTTCAGCGGTGATTACAGCAGCGATTGTGGTATGAACCATGCTAGACATATTATTTTGGGAGAGCTGATGCATTAGAGGTCGACAACGAAAAGCTCAGCGTGTATTTGGTCCATGAGTTAACCCAGCTCCACAGTTCCCAGGTATTCAGCTCTGAGGGTTTTGGCACAGGAAAAGCAGACTTGAAATTCAGCTCCTGAACTGGTTTCAAACTTTGCTGAAAGTCCGGAGGTGTTCGGGTCTGGGATTTTGACTAGTAGCTCCCAAAAGAGGCTGCTGATTTCTCAGGGTGAGGCAGCAGAGGATGGGAGGAACTAGTGTTATTTCACTTTGCTCTAAACCCAACACAACCATCTGTGCAGCCACTAAACCACGGGGCCTTGAAGGAACGACAAAATAGTCTGACTGTAAAGTCAGTCACCGAGAAACAGTCGCTGCCGGGCTGACACAGCCTGCTGGTACTCCTCAAACCCCTGGAAGAAAAGCCGCCTGCCAGCTGCTTTCTATCTCCCATGCTTTGGCCCCATTATGTCCCTGCTGGCATCTTTACTGCCATGGTTAGACATATACCAACGATGTATCAAGATGAGTAACGGACTAAAAACAAAAATACAGAGCAATCAGGAGCTCCAAAAAGCTGCTTGTAAATCTATTAAAAGTGGCATGTTTCCATAATAAACAACCCCTTATCGCATTGCTCTGTTCCCACTTTGCTGTCTGCCGAGAGCAGGGGAGAAAGAGGCCGGTTTGCGTTGGTCAGAGCCCAGCAGACAGCTCTCCGAGGCCATGCTTCTCGCTCCAGTGGAGGCCAGGCACCACCAGTTCCTACGTGCACTGTGGCAACATCTGTGTGGGCACCAGCCGTGAAGTGACACCCGCTCCGCCAGGATTTACACAGACAAAGAACAAAAGTGACAGCCCCTACATGAAAGATGCCAGGCTGTGGCTGGCACAGGGCTGTGAATAAACGCTCTCCAGCCAGGACCAAGAAGTCCCTGCTGTCGCCTCCACCAGACTCGATCCACCACCATGCACAGAGCATGTGCAAGGCACGGTGGGTTCAGCGGGTGGGAAGCATTCTGGGAACGAAAAGGTTCGCAATTCTATTACAGGCAACACTTTCATTTCCCTTGCCCTGAAAACCTCTTTTGCCAATATCCCTGGATATGCAGGGCACTGTAACTGCAAAAATCATCTGCCTTCCAAAAGGTCTGTAGGTCAAATGTATTCGCCTCAATATGCTTGATCACACCATGGCAAAACTGGCAATACCTGAAAATACACATGTATATAGATACATGCAGCTGGCAGGACCAGGAATGGAGCATGCACATATGTCCATATATTTCATGTTCATAAAATATGTATTTCCATAGCACAGACTGAATGACGTTACCGTGTCACCAGCAGGACTTTAGAAAGTGTGAATTAGAGAGCACAGAATTGCTGCGTAACCCATCAGCCACAGGTATCCTCTACTGGGAGTCGGCCTGAGAGCTCAAATACAGACTAAGCCATGCACAGGGAGACAACGCAGCTCCTGTAAAGCAAATCTGCAGCAGAGAAAGAATCTGAATTCAGGACTTCTTAACCCTTTCCTCCCATTCATCCCATGAGTCTTGCTGCAGCCCCGTCTGACGAGGCTCCCACCACGCTGGCTACGCAGAGCTGCTGCCTGCCCCACAGCGACGGCAGGTGCAGGGCACCTCGAAGCCCCATCAAACAGCCTGCTTCCTGCTAATTACATCTTGAAGGCTAACGAGCTTTAAAAGCCTAATTCCAGACTCATTTTCCCTATGTCACTTTTGATATAACGGGGGAAAACCAGCTTACATCATAGTTTTGAAGGTATCAGGCAAATTAATTTCTTGCTTCTCTTCTGATCTCTGAGCATACATAACCCTTTTGATGTCTTGCCCCATGTTTTAAAAGGATGTGGCAATCATGACAGTTTAGAAATGTGCATACAATTATGAATGCTAATACAATTAACACTGAAAGACTCGTATTTGGATCACAAACTTAGCTCTCTTCCAACTCAAGCCCTCCTCATAGGCTTCCAAGTAAATAGGTCAGATGATAGCAGTACAAATCTCCAGATAAAGAAAACTAATGCTTATATGGAAGAAAAGACCAACAAAATTCTTCAGAAAGCTCTGACTAGGCACTGTCAGAGAGATTAAAGACGGGAGCAGCTCCCTAGCCATCAGATGGCAGGGTCAAATTTCATGTAGGGTAACTTGAGGCGGAGTTACCCTGGGGATGCAAAGGGTTTGGGTCAGCGGGGGGTTTTACCCTACCAGTGGGTTTCATCCCTGTGCTGAGTGCAGTTCAGGATCAGTGCCTGTACCCCTGGCAAGGAGCGCGCACACACACGCAAGCACGCACGCAGAGCAAATGATGAAAAATGCATGATCAAGTTTATTGCAAAACTCCCACCAAGGATCAAAGCTGCTGCCCCCAGCAACACTCACTGGCCCCAGCCAGCTTCACATGCTGCCTTTTTGAATTTTCTAACACGGGGAAAGACATCAAAAGCCTTGAAAGGGAAAAAGCGCATCTCCAGGGAACGGCACCTTAAGCAGGCAGGCAGCAATGCGAAGCAAGGGGGTTTTGTCAGCACTCGGCAAATACCATGGGCACAAAACCAGCTAGTTTCCCAGAAGAGAAACTCCACTTGGCCAAATCCAGAAACAATTAGCCCAGGCACATCCCATTGGAAGCTGGCACTGCAGCAAGGGGAGCCCCTGCCACAGCCAGGAATGCTCGGCACTTATGAGAACAAACCAGTTGGTACACATTTAATGGATTCAAGTAACTGGACGAAGACTGGTGCCTCTTCTCAGAAGCTTTCAGGCAATTTCTCTTTCCAGGCCCGGGGGACGACAGGCAGCTGGCTTAAATCAGAGCCTGGGCAGCCCATGGAACCGCAAGCTGGGTCAGCATCTCCATTGCTGGGGCTGTTCCCAGCGTCTCCTCCCTTCCCAGGTCACTGAACCACCTGCACAGGGTAAGGCTGAACCTTGCCCAAGCCCTGCAAGGAGGGACCCCGTGGCCGAGGCAGCTGCTGCCGGAGGGGGCTCAGCTGGGAACTGCTCCAGGCGCTGGTGACTGGTGGGAGGCCGTGAGAAGGGCAGAGACCCTGAGTCTCCCAACAGCAGCTGGACATGGCTGTAAAACCTTGAGAGATGTTGCTCAGGTTTTTCAGTTCATAATTGCAAATGTATTTTCCTCTTAAGACCACTTTACCAACAGTTCATAACTCTGTGGCTTGCAAATTGCCCGGTTCTGGGTCAGACGTTTGCTTGCAACTGTAAAACATCAGAAATTGCTTGATTAAATCAGTTTAAAGAGGTCCCAGGCCCCTCTCCCCTTCTCCCAGGAGCAGTCATTTTTTCCTTTACTTGATTGCTTAAATCTTTATTCTGCACCACTCCTGCCCTTGCACTGAGTCTTCCATTTCACCTGCAAATGAAGAGCAATTTTCCTTCAGAGCAGCTTTTGGAGGGCTTTGATTGGAAATCTGTCCTTGTTTCACCATTTTTCAAAAGGTTTTGTGTTTCCAACCTGCTCCCCACTCCAGGTTAAAAGCAGCAACGTGGACAGTTGTTCGTCCCATTGCAAGGCAGGAGCAGGGCCTGGCAGGCAACAATCCAGCCTGGCTAAGAGGTGATCAGCTGCGGGCTGCCAGATTCCCGCAAGGACTGTCTGTGGTCTGCAGGTACCACTGTGCTGTGGAGAGAGGGATGGATGGATGGGCGGACGGATAGACGGATGGATGGGTGGACGGATGGGAAGCATACAGGACAAGCAGGAGTAGTCCCTGCCACCTAGGGAAGAGCTGTGCCTGGGAAGCTGCGGACAGAAAGACCTTCTCTGAGCTTTGCTAAGAAGCACCAATGCGATTGAGCAGCAGCCCAAGGGAGCCCCAGCAGATGTGGGGTGGGGTTTAATCCTTCGTGGGTCAAGCAAGCAAGCCAAAACCTGGATTACTACACAGTGTGTCAGGCTGCACATGCAGTGCACTGGCAATACTATTTGGATGACAGCAAACACCCAGATTAGGTGCTGACAACTCCCCTAACAGGATCACGCGTGAAATCTGGCTGTAAGAAGAGTTGTCAGTCTGACTTTCACAGCCAAAAACGCGAGCAAGCCAGTGACACCTTCCACACTGAAACCCCACCGAGGGCTCCAGCACAGCCAAAGCTGGGGATCAGAGAGGTTTCCCTTTCCAAGTCGGCTCTCTACCTTAGTGGAGCGGGAGGAAGGAGAGCCTGGTGATCAGCACAGCTTCCCAGGAATGGGGAGATGATTCAGTCCGGTACCAAGTATTAACGAGACAATTAGATAATCTTCAACTCTCTTCCATATGCTTACAAGCGTCTGATCCAGGTGTGGTTCTGGAGTCGTTAGTATTAATGTCCAAGACTGCAAGTCTGCTTCTTCCCCATTCCCTCGCCAAGTTTCAGATGCAACGTTACTAAATACAAAAAAAAACGACTATCATAAGACCAACGGAAAAAGATAGGGCTGTAACACCTAATAAGCAGCCAGGTGGAAAAGCTATTTCATATCTGTTCATAGCAACATGTCGCAGTTTTCCCGCAGTTGCCTAGAGGAATTCCTGCTCTCTGAGACGCCAGAGCCAAGGGAAAGTCGGCTCCGCCAGTCGCGCACGGCGAGGGGGCGAGGCAGGGCGCATCCCCGAGGGAGCAGAGCGCACACGCCGCCGTGTCCAACACCCACGCCAGCCGAAGGCGTTTTCCCCCGTGCCTCTCGCCGCACGGTGACCGCGTGTAAAGCATCCTCTGCCCACGCCGTGGCAGCAGCTGCCTGCAGAGCCCGTCACGCAGGGCTTTCCCATGCCCCAGCCCCTGTCGCCAAGTGGAGCTATTTATACAGGCTGCAAGGAGCTGTGCAGTGAATCCGGCTTTGCGAGGAGGTGGGAGAGCTCTGCAAAAACCCACCGAGTCCAAAGCTTAAAAATGTTAAGTTTGCGTGTCTCATTGGTGAGGTTTTTTGGCCAGGCTGACCTGCAGGCTGCCCGTGAAGCGTGAGCTTTGCCATTCATTATTAAATAGAAAGTCAGACATAGGGACGGTGAGCTACGGCTGTGGTCGGAGGACTGTACACATCTACATGTATATGCACAGGCACACAAGAGCAAATATCATTCCCTGTATCAACTCTCCCTGCTTTTGACATGTAACAGACATTCATCTAAGTTCTGTGTGAAAACCAGCCAGAAATCTCTGCCCGCTGGGGCAATGTTGAACACAGAGCATTTTGTGGACAAGGGTGTGCCTGCTAACGTCCCTAGCTGCCCTCCAGCATGATGAAGTGTGCTGAGAAGCCCCTCTCCTGCCTTTCTGGGAAGGGAAGGACACTGGGCAGGTGAAGCCGTGCCCGCCCTGCTGAGAACTCGGTTTGCTGTGCCAGCCACTGTTAGTGAAGAACGGGATGTCAGAGTGAAGTGGCCTCTCCCAGAGGAAGCTCTTTGTAAAACAGACGCCAGCGACGGGAGGGAGATGCTGGACACCAACTCCATTTCACCGCAGTCTCAATGTGGTCTGCAAGATGAAGGACAGGACATGCTGAACACGAGCTCATGGAAGGCTGGGAAAGGAAGCTGTTTGCTCCCTACTGGGGAGTCCTCCTGTCAGCATAAGGGGTGCAATCCATCCCTTGGCACTTGGTCTCCAAGGACACAGCCCTCACCCTCTTGATCTTCAAGCTGCTCTCCTCACGAGTCCTCCCTGCAGCAGCACTCACGAGATCAACCCTCTCCTGACACTGATCCTGGAGGACACCTCAGCCCACCCACACCTCAGGCTGATGAGCAGTGCCCGTGGGTGGCCCTACACTGGATCTGCCAGGAGACCAAATGAGTTGTGTCACCACTGACAAGAACAACTGATGGAATGAGGAGACAATAAAAAAAAGGCAATACAAGGGACAAGGTGTTCACCAAGGGGGGACCCAATGGCAGTGGCTGAGACACATTAGAACGTATCACGGCATTTGTCTTCAAGTGGTATTAGTTCAGTAAATGTTACAGGACTTGGATTCAAGAGCCATCTTCAGCCAGTAAGGTTCAGAGGAGAGGACCTACGGACACTCCACCGCTCCTCAGGCTTGGGGAGCAGCGACGTGCAGGCGGTGCCACCACCACCTTGCCCAGGTGCTGGCACTCTCACACCGAGGTTGCTGCTGCACACTCCACCTGCGGCACTGTGCTCTGCTTTTAGAGCTAAGGAGGCTTTTGGGGGTCCATCCCTAGACTAGAGCAATGCAGGGACTGCTCTGCCTTCAGTGGGGACTTCCTGGCCAGCATGGTTAGCTACTCAGCTCCCGTGTAAATTGCCCCTCAGGCAGAGAGGACGAAGGGACACGTGCTTGCTCTCCCATCTCCTTCCACCTCACACTGAAGAGATGAATGAGGACTGAAGTGTGTTGAGATGAAATTTGGATAGGGCCTTTGGATTAGGCCCTACGCACTGGTCTCTGGTTTTCAGAGGAGAGCGGGATCCTGCCCAAGAAGCTGCCATGAGCCGAAACCTGGCTGGTGTGCGGCGGACAGAGCCCAGGCAGGAGGCAAAGCTGCTCGCCACAGCACACGCAGCCCGACGAGCTCCCCGTCGGGCGCAGCTCAGCCTTCCCAAGACAAAACCTGCAGCAGCGGGAGCCGCTGCACGGGCAGCCATGCTGCTAGGCATCCTGGTGCTAACTTGCCTCTCCCTCTCATGTGGCTTGGACGGCGTTCCCCTCGGCGCTGCCAAGCCACCAGCCCTTGTCTTTCTGGGATGTGCGGGTTATCTGCAGGCAAAGCTGTCAGGGCTGCACGCTGCCGCCAGTGAGGCTGCTGTGCTGCGGGCGAGCTGCAGGGCGAGCAGGGCAGGAGGCTCAGGAGAGCGGGATGGGCTCCCCTCCGGCTGCCCCGTCAGGGCTGTTCTCTCGTGATAAGAACCGGCCGTCGCGCTCAGCTCCGCTGCAGGAAGTTTGTTCTTGTCACCCCGTTTCCCACCTCCTCCCTTCTCGCTGCAGCCCTGGGACGTGCAGACGATGAAGGCACGCAGGAGCAGGCAGCCCCTGCCACCCTCTCCCTAGCCTGGGACCTGCCAGCAAAGCGCTTACGGGGACAAAAGCCTAAGAGCAGCTCCGGCGGTTTGGTTTCCCTTTCGAGCACAAGCCTGCGGCAGGCTCTCTGCGAACAAACAAACCATCCTCACTATAAATCCTTTATTTGTTCCCTTTCCCCACCCTTCTGCCAGAGGATTTGTCCCCTGCGCTGTGTGGGGCCGCCCAGACAGCTGATTCAACACCCAGCATGGGAGGGGAAGAGGTGGGAGACCCAGAGCCGCCCGCGCTGGACACCGAAGGACTCTGCTGGAAAAACCAGCTTCTCCCCCACTTCAAGAGCTCCTCTCCAAGCGTGTCTCCCTGCAAAGTGGGTCCTCTGCATCCCCTGATGCTCCCTCCTGTCCTCTCCACGCTGGAAGCAGCAAATTAACATTTCCATTTCTTCTCATGTAGGCAGCTGAGGAGCTTCACCCCAGTGAAGAGAAGGAAGAAGCTGGCAGAAACGAGTGGTTGGGGATGAACCTCTTCAAATGAGAATAAAGGAATACAGGGCTTGAAGCAGCCGAAGAGCAACTGGAAGCAGCTTAAGGGAACACGCTGCATGCTTACATTCAGACCCTCTGCCCTCACCCCTGCCTTCCCCCAGGACCGATGCGAATCTGGGCGGCTGGAGCAGCAGCACGTCCCTCCCAGCCTCAGGTTTCAGCATCACACACCGAGGCTGTTTGACAGAGGGGCAGGGAAAGGGAAACTGATGGGTCATTCCAGCAAAAAGCCCTCTCTGTGCCACTTCCCCTCCACCCGCTCCCTTGCTCTCAGACACACTCGAGACGTAGTACGATGCCTACTTGGCAGCACGGATGATCGGCACGGACAGAAATCGCAGGCAACAGGAAGATGCCAACAAACCCTATGACAATAATGGCACTTGCCACGCATTTGGCACTTCCCCTGCCAGAACCTCCAAGCCCTGAGGGAGCCAATTAGCCAGGTGGGCTCCCAGTAAAGGCCATTACTTTCAGGAACATTGCATGAATTTAGCCTACTCTCTTAATTTTACAGATAGGCAAGTCCCAGATATTTAAAATACTGAATTTGTTCAAGGTTCCCCCAGGTCTGCACGGTGTCACACACTCTGGGCTCTATTCAAGGCCTTACATCCTGAAGCGAAGAAACCCTGGGTGGCCTTTCCCATTAGCAACACACTTTTAAAGGCCTTCATATAGTAGTTGACCAAGTGGCTGCAACACTCCAGGACTCTGGGACTTGCTCTCCATTTTCAGAACTACTGACTTTCCAAACCTGGGAACAATCCATCCAACAAATGGGTCTCCCTAAAACCTGTTCTCAAGTATCAGCTCCGGTGGCAAAATCTGGTGCTGTGATCCCACATTTCCTGAGCCCACCTCAGCTTCAGACAACACTCACCTCAGTCTCTCTGCTCACGGTCACCGTTATTTTTTTCCCTTCCAGAAAAAGCAGGGTCACTTATAGGTTCTGGGGAGCAGCTGCACACGGAGATGGAAGTAGCACCTTAGCTTTTAATGGGAACAGCCTGCTGAGGAGTCACCGGGCTGAGCGAGGGCAGGGAGGAGGCTTCTGAGCTGCCAAGTCAGCACTTTGCAATGCCTCTGTTTCTGAGAGCTCTGCACAGGCAGGTTCAAACCCTTCCTGCAGGTCAGAGCAGCACCGGTAACACCAGAAGTGCAGCAGCGGAAAGGAGGATGCACGCCGCAGTGTGATGCAAAGCTGAGTAACAAACTGCCTCACCCCCTGCCTCCAAAAAAACCTAGGGACTGATGTATCCTCAGGGTAACTCAGCTGACATCAACAGCATCACAGCACATGGTGTCTGCCCTGTAACATTACACGACCCCTGAGAGGTTGCTCGCTGTGCCAAACACCACGCGGCCGCCCTCGCAGCAAGGACAAAGAGTTTGTTGAAGATCTTCCCCAAGTGCTGGGCTTTGCTGGTGCCCTGTGGGGAGGTGGTTCACAGCCTCTCCATCACTGCAGCCCAAGGGAAGTCCTCGCAGCATGGCACAGGGAAAATTATTATTATTATTTCCCTGATTCAACTTCACTTCAGGGTGAAGCGAAGCTGTTGGTATCACACAAGCTGTAGCCCTTCACAAGCAGAGTGTTAGTGCTACCCGTTGTTTACATTTATCCTTCCCGTGTCTCCGTTTGACTGAAGAGATGTTAATAGCCTCAAGGTCAAAGAGAGGAGAGCGCAGCAGAAGAGATTTCTTCCATAAATGACCTTGCACCAAATGTATTCAGGTTTCAGAGGTCACAGGAAAAACCTCTATCCGGAAAAAAACGGTTCAAAAGGTTCTGCCAAGCCCAGCAAATGCCCTCTTTCCTTCCCCTCCTCCTTTTAAGTGTCAAAACACTGCGATACCACTCAGTGTCCCCGTGCTCCTGACGCTCATGGTCTAAAACATTAACACTTCCACACCCAAGTGGGGTGCAGTATGCGCTGTCACTCCTTCTGCCTGCATGTGGCATCCAGCACCTGGTACTGAGCAAAAGGAATTCTCTAAATACAGTCGCAGTGGTCACCTGAGGTTTTGCTCCTACCTCAGCATAGCCAGCAGTAACTCACATTTTAATCCTCAGCCTGAAGGAATGGGGAAGGAAGAGAAAACCATCCATTTTTACAGCCAGGAGCACTCCAGCTCCGGCTGCAAATGCACATTTTCTCCACTTCTTTCTTTTTTAGCTATTTTTACACTGGTGCAACATTTGACCTGACACAGAGAGGTTATCTGAATTTTAGTCTCAACAAAAAAAACAAACTACGAAATAAAAAGCAATCAGATTTTACAGTGTCAAATTCCGCTCTCCACAGGCAAAGGACCGCCTTGTATTCCCAGTACTCCTGAGCCTTCTCCCATTCCTCCCAGTCCCGTCTCCATCTGCCTCCTCCATCCCTCTTCCGTGCCTCTGTGAAGTCTCCACTATTTCAGCAGGTCCCCCAGCAGAGAGCAATTATTGGTGGTATCTGATACACCAGACCTAATGGCTAACCCAAACGGGGGCCTGCATGTCTGCTGCAGAAACACAAACCTGCTTGTTTCTGCCCCAAAACCTGCCATCTGAATAGACAGAAAGGGCGGGGGCAAGGGAGCAGAAAGCCCAGGCTGAACAAACGCAGTGCTGGCTGCAAGTTCAACAGAAAGTCCGTATTTTTCCAGGGCCGTTAGTGGTGGAACTGAAGTGATGGCACTGTTAGGAGAGGTTGGAGCAAAAGGCCAATCAGCCAAGTGAAGGAAAGCCCACGACCGAACTGCAGCGTATTCTCTGAAGGTCCCAAGTCTTGGCTTGGCTGCTTTTACAGCTGTTAGGGCTGGCTAGAGCCTGGCTGTTTTTTATCTGCAATTTCTTTCCTCACTCCAGTTGGAACAGAAGAGAGTAGGGATGCAAAGCAGCGGGACTGTGGCACTCTCCCAGCAGCACGTAGGCTCCCTGCACGCTGCCGGGGCTACAACCAGCACGAGACGGAGAGGTGTCTGGGCTGGGTACCACTCTCACACCGCCGTCCCTCAAACACAAGCTCTCTACGTGCCTGTTTCTGCCTCTGCTCCCACCAGCTGGAGCCTGGCTGGCTCACGTTTGATCTCCATGATCAAAGAGGAGCTGTGGGCTTGGAGGGGCAGGGAGTATCCTCTTTGCCATCTGTCTGAAGGAGCGATGCAGCCTTGGCTTTTAGCTCGAGTCTGTAGGTGTTTGCTCACTTACAGTGATGCAGGAGACTTTTGCCCCGCTATGCATCCACTGGTTCTGTAAAGGTTTCTCCTGAGTCGCACTGGCATCAGAGCAGACTTTGCCACAGCAGCAGCACAAAGGAAATACTGCAAACACATGCAAAATCTGTCCCTTTTTCTTAAGAGTATCAGAAGGGGGACAGGCGCTGCAAGAATCCTGGACTGAATCCAAGAAATTGCAACTCTTTGCTTCTTATTTCCACCCCTGTGACCTCAGATCAAGTGGCATTTGAAAAACAGAATAGGGCTGAAGCCACCAACCCTGGAAAGCTGAACCAAGAAATTAATCTCCAAACGCCAGCAACGGCTGCCCCAGCTCTAATGATCCCCTTGGAGGCTCTTCTGCATCTCAGCTAAGCACAGTAATACTGCATTACATTTATTCAGACCATATGTAATATGCACAAGAGCCCATAAAAGCTTAAACAGCACAATAAACATTTGGAAACGCAGAGTGACCAGATTTATGGGGTTTGGAGACCTGCCAGCATGACCCACCAGAATCAGATCCTTAAGTTTTTGTGTAAGCCCAAGACATATACACAACACGCACACGAATGTGCTGTTATCCTTGGAAAAAAGATAAACAGCTCCCAAAGCCCATCCCCGGCACTGCAATATGATGGCCTTCCACTGTGCCTGATTTGACTTAGTTTAAATCAAGGTTGCAGAGAAGGTCTTGGCAAGGAGAAACAAATGTAGCATGACAAAACTTCACCCCAGGGCACCCAGTAAAACTGAGAAAGAGGGAAAGACGGAAAGATTTAGACAATTTCCATTAAAGGGGAGATGTGCCCTGCTGCAGAAAGAGAGTTGTGCTTTGCCAAACTTCAAGATGCTAATTTTCCTCCACAGGGATGATGTGATCTCTCCTGTGCCACCTACCAGGCTGGAGAAGGGGTGGGGTGATGGCTCAACAGAAGAGGTGTGAAATGATGACAGATCCCAAGGGGTGCAAAACATTTTGTCCCAGGAATCTGCAAAACCTGCAAAACCCTTGAGCTTTCATTTGTACAAAGCACTTTGGCATAGTGGGAGAGCCAGGCACCATCAGGATGCAAAAGTTCCTCTATTTCCCATGATGAAGAACAGTTCAAAGAGTTCCAGTTTCCTGATTTCTTGGGCATTCTGTGACACATTTTTTTCCTCCTCTACACTTAATCACATTCATGGCTCAACCCATATTTTGCATACCTACAGCCCCTTCCAGTTTGCAAAGATACTGCACGAGCAGGATTTAGTACAGTCATGAACACCCAGCGCTCAAGACAGAAGCCCGGAGTCCTCGCTCTGCGTTTTGTCTAAAACGCATCCAGGACAGAACCTCACCTCCAGACTTACACCAAAAAGCAAAGAGATAAAAGAAGAGCACAAGATACTGCTTTTGAGAAACCTGCCTCATTTGTTATGATAAAGGATTATCTGGCAATACATGGAAGGAGTTGCCCACCTCCCACACGTAACTTCCCAGAAAAATGTCTTCATGAGTTTAAGACGAGCTGCTACACAAAGTTATACAAAAGAAAGACTACAGTGTGACGACAGATTTACTTACATGAGGCTCAGGACGTGAAGATGCCCTTGCTGTTAAAAGAACCAGCTCAGAAGCACTGCTCCGCTTTGCTGATTAAATGGCACAGAAAGGCTGTTTGTGTTTATCTGCTGCTCCGGGAGGTGGGCTGTGCACTGAGAACAAAAGCTACATGCAACGGCGCATTCTCTCACCCCCTGGCACAGGCACGCTCAGGGACAGCTTTGCGTAGGACAAGGTCTATCTTCAGCATCAGTGGTCGCAGAAGAGGACAGAGCAGGGGCCTCCGGTCAGACTGCTGCACGGTATGAATTGCTGGAAAGACCACACATTTGGTGACCACAAAATCTAGTGAGGAGGCACAGAGTAGTAAAGGGTCCTACGGGAGGAAAAGATGCATCAAAGCAAGGGCCAGGATGGCGTGGGTAACGGCGTGCACACCAATGGGAAGTCTTGTTAGCTCCTAAGGGGGAGGTCAGGCAGTTAAAGGTCTATCCGAGACAGATGTGCTCGTGTTAGCTCACAAGTCAACAGGCACAAGAGTTAGGGATGGGAAACACAGGACGGAACAGGCAGGGAGAGAACAAAGCCAGTGGGAAGGACAATGCACTTTTGACACAACCCCCTTCCACCCGCTTGGGAAGGTAATTCGGACCAGAAAAGCTCTGCTCAAGCTCCAAACTCCACAGCTGCCGGGCTGCTCCCTGCGCAGACAGCCCCGTGGGGCTGGGGCATCTCCAACACAAGCTGCCATCGGCAAGGGCCGCAGTAAGGGACACACAGGACGCAGGTAAAGGAGGCAGCTGATGCGGAGAGCAGAAGACATCAAAAGGCACCCAGCGCTGACTCTGGACAAGGACTTGCAGATGGAATAATCTGGCCAAGTGTCACAGGGAGCTGAATCTGCAGCCCAAAAATGAGTGATGTGCCGGGAGCTGAAACAGAGTGTAGGCTCCTGAGCAATTTATTTTTCTACAGAAGACTGTGCTCCCAGTACTTACAGAGATCTGGTTGAGGAAGAAGAGGGAGACCCAAGAAACCATCAGCCCTCCTTGCTTCCTCCATGCTCACACTGATCCTTTCCAGAACGGCCATGGAGAAGAGGCTGTGCACGGAAGTGGCTGCTTCATCTGCATCACAGCTACAGCCCACTCTGCTCGCCATGCTGTCCTGGCGTATGAAGAAGTGTGGACTGGCCTTTGTGTCTCTTCTGCACAGGTATCTGATGTTCATCTCAGGAGGGTGATTTTAGATGAGGTACTCCACCACAGTTCAGGGCAGGAAGACAACAGGGTGAGGTCGATCTTGAGCTAAAAATCCCTTTTCACATGCTTACAAGCAAGGGATGAGTGTGTTTGTTTGGAAGACTGGGGGGCCAGTGGTTGAAACAGAGAATTTAACAGCATCCTGATTTCTAGTCCCACTGTAACCTAGGGCAAGTCTGTTCAATTATCCTTTGCCTCATTTTCCTCAAATACAACATTTTCTAAAAATTGATACGGAAGCTGACCCAGTCCTGCAGATCTGGGGAGTTGTGTTATCAGCAAGCCAAAGTATTGGTGTGCTAGCAGTGTTCGCAAAGGCAAATAATGGAAAGTATGTTGCGAGTCACAACATGGAGCTAAAATTCAGACCTTCTGGCTCCTGTTCCAGCCTTGGTGGCCTTTCAAAACCACTTCTGTACTTTTGCTTCCCTAGTTCTAAAATAAAACTTGTATTTCACAGTCAAGCTGAGAGAGCGGGTTCATGTTTGGGCTGTACCCCGAGGTCTATGGTGAGGTAGCTCTATAGAAGGGCAATGCAGTACTATTGCCATTACCACTACTGTATGACTTACATGATACTTGCTTTTCAGTATTATTCTTAGGAGCAATCCCTGGGAAGATTTTGGTTTCACTAAAAAAAGAAAAAAGATAGATTATAGGAAGCTAGGGACAAAAATAATCCCATTCCCATGTGGTTTGCACTATTTAAAGGTACACAATACCTATTTTTGAAAAGACCAGTTTCAGAAAATAAACAACTGACATCTGTCAGCATAAAGAAATTTGGGAAAACAGACATAGCACCACTTTCCAAAAGCTTTAGCTGTGCCTGAGATGACCTGGAATGTGGGAGCAGGGGTGGAAGCATGCCATGTGTGACAGAGCCCAGCCATCCCTCCGGCAGAACAAGAGCAGGGAGTAGTTTTTCTGACCAATTTTTAGAGGAGGATCTTGGTTTCGAGCCAGGGGGCTGGAGGGTGAACACAGCAGCACAGGACTGAGCACACAGGGAGAGTATTTTGTCCCACGTTCCCACATTTCTGCTCACTGTCCTGGCTACAGTCAGGTGGAAAAAAACGCGACGCCATGTATTCAGCATGAATTGCAAATCCATATAATGGGCCGAGTTCTCCTCTGCTGAAGTATCTGGTGGTTGGACAGAAGCCACTAGCTAAGAACATCTGTGTCTCGAAATAAACAACGGTTGGAGGCACTGAGAAACTAGCAGACGGTGGGAATTTACCCCAGACAGCACCAGATAAAGCAGGAAAGTCTAATTCTTCCTGCGTTCCCACTGCATCCTCCATGGCTGTCTGCTGGGGAAAGCCATCTGCCGGGATCCCAAGGTGCAAGGACGGGCTGAGGTGAGTGCTGGAGCTGAAAGACGTGAGCAAACAGAGCAGGGACTGCAGGAGGAGCAGAGGGACACAGCTGGGAGCACTGGGATTTCACAACACGAAAACCAGGGCAGGATCACTTTTGGTTCTGGCACGTCCTGACCGTCATGCAACTGCTGTGAAGCATTAACCTTGTCCTGGACTGCAAACTGGAGCTAATTTAGACAGGTTCACAATGTGGAAAATCCCAATCCATGTACTCTAGAGTTAGTCTGGGTGTGTTTAGATCTACATGCTTTGTGCTGGGACCATCTCCGACTCCAGCAAAAACGTTGGGTAAAGAACCAGCCAAGAGAAGGGCCACATTCCATTTGTGTTGGTGCTGCCCATAGAGCTACTGTCACTAACAACCAGTGCAAAATCAGTGAGTGATGTCTCAGATACAGAATCTTCAGAGGGAGATGCTCAGCACATCATCCACCGCTGTCTCATTTATTCTGATGAGTTAAAACAGAAGGTTTGGGGCAACTGCAGATAGAACAAGGCTGAACACAGAAGAGTAGACTTGCTTTTGTTTGTCTATAGTATTAATAGGCGCGTTATGTAATTTCCTTGGCTTACTGATGCAGCAACTCTGGTTACAAGATGGGATGGGATTTCCTTGAGGTCATTCCCCCAAACTGTGTGAGTTGTTATTTTCCTGGCTCACCCACAAACAGAGCAGTTTGCTCTTCTGAAACACTAATGTCCAACTGTTGAAAAGTTTTGCCAATCAAAACATTGTGGCCTTACCCCGTTTTAATAATCTAAGGCATCAATCTCCCCCTTAGTATTTGTTTGATGTGTTCTGCACCCTGCTGAAATATCCCCTCCAGACCTCCCTGAGCTCAGGCTCTGATTGAAGAGAGATGCCATGCATCAGGCCTGCAGCTTTCTCTCTGAAACATTTAGCAGGGGATGGCGGTAAAATGTATTTATTTTCATGTACTGAGGAAAGACCATATATTCCAGCCTCTTTTTTTTCCATCACTCAGAGATGGGCCTGAGGCCAAAACGGTGCTGCTAAGCTTGTTTTCTATTTAAAACCTTCATTTTTATTAATAACCCTTTACAGCCTACACACCAGCACTGCGGGAGTTGCATTTCCGTGTTATGTCATCGTGAACCGTTATGTATTTAATTCCTGTACCCACAAACCCATATGGACATCATTAAACACGCACCGTACGGTATTAAAACTGTGTTCCATAAAGTGTGATTTAGAAAAAAAAAGACCTATGAAGTGCGGATTTTTTTTTTCTGAAGGTCATGGGAAAATGAAGAAGTAGGGGAGAGAGAAAAGGTTTAGCAGTGCTGTGCATGGCTCTCCATGCCTGCAGACTGAAAACCCAGCCTGCCTTATCCGCCACAGAAGATTAATTACCCGGTAACTTCAGGCCAGAGATGACAAATTTCTGTTTGGCAGACCACAGAGACAACTTCTACAAAAATTACAGGTTACAAACCAGCACAAGACCTTGATGATTTTATTTCTGCCAAATTACGTTTGCATCGCTCCTCCTGAAACAAGTTGCCTTCAGTGGGGCAAAAGAGCAGGTTTCCCTGTACTGCTGAGGGTTAGTTATCAGGGCCACTAACATGGGTGATGGTAGACCCTTGCCCTGAGTGCAACGCATGTGTGGCCCAGGGTTTACTCCCAGTTTCTGTTACGGCCCCAGACTGGCTTGTCCTGGCTGTAGTCTATGCTAGCAGCAAATCCAGCACTCAGGCAACTTCTGCAAGGCAGCGAGGGCACGCTTGTCCTCAGCCTCAGGATCTTGCATGTGTCCACAACACTCCTATTATCCCTCTGTTATCTCTTGTGTGGGATGGGGGATGAAAAGATAGGGGAAAGAGAGAAAGTGATGAAAGAAATTCATCAGACAGCAAATAAACCCAATGTACAGAGTACAAGTGGGAGAAATAGAAATGAGTACAGAAATGCTGGGGAAAGAAGGACAGAACACATTGACAGGGAAGCAAACAATATCCAAGGGATGCAAGGAGAATGGAAAAACCCAGGGACAGTTGAAAATGGCACAAGAAAAGATATGCCAATATGAGGCAGAGAAGCTGATGCAGTCAGGCATGGTAAGAAAGGAGAAAGAAAGCAAGAGATAAGAACAAAGCACAATTTTAAAATGTCTGGTAGAATAGAAGATTTATGTATGTATGTAAACTAGGAGACAACACGTCTATTGCCTACAACACACACAATGACCGAGACCTTTATACTGGCGTGAGACCTGGCAAACCCTGTTTGTCGGCTGAATTCCCTCTGGTGATGGAGCAAGTGCTAGCTGAAGTGAACAAACCACAGTGAAAATGGTATCTGACAGGATCTGACAGCAAATACAGCCACAGCAAGGTATTCTGCATAGCCTGCTTATTGCTTTGTCTCAGAGTGGCTGCATTTCCTTATGGAGACTGTTTTGTTGCTCCGTCAGTTTTACAGCTACACAATTAAAAGGTCCCCACAAAGATATCAATGAAGATACAGACCTAATTGCTTTCAAGCCCTTTTTTGTTTTTCTTTATGAAATATTAGTAAAAATAAATGCATAAAAAGAGCATTCAGGGCACACACAAATTATGTGCTATATAAAACCTTTAAACGTTCAGGCCAGTTGAGCCTCTCTGATGGTTTTGCAGCGTGATGTCTGTGTTTAGGAGTCTCCAAGAATAGATGTTACCTACCCTCATTCCTTGAAAGCTGGTGACTTAATTCAAGTTAAATTTGTTGTGTTGGCCCCAAACCTTCTGTACACGTATTCCACACATGTCATCTCCAGGCAAGAGAGAAGAGTTAACATGATTTGCAGAGGGGGTTACCGATGAATGAACCTCCTTTATATACCAGCCCTCTCCAGAATTTTTCATTCCCATCAAACAAACATACACATGAATACACACACAAATAACTTTGGGTGCACATGTGCTCCCGTGGAATTCAATACAGTTATTCACTCTGTAGAAAGCTACCCACGTGCATAACTGTTTGGAGGAGAAGGGCCACTCTCGGGATGAGAATTACAGCAAGTTTAATGTTATCTAGATGCGTTACGCTGTAGGTGAAACGTTTTTGACATGTGTCTCTATAGGGCTGTGTCCTACTTCATTCAAAATCAGGAATTTGCTTTGATGTTTCAAAAATAAAGCCTTACAAGAAGAAGCAAACACGACTGGCAAAACTTCTTCAGGAAACTTGCAAAGGACCATTAGAGCCCCAAGCTGTTGAACGCTCTATTTTGGGTCAAGGCTCTCCGAAACTGACAGTCACATCTTCTACTTATACAGTTCCCTGGCATGTGAGTATATCTGAAGCAAACGTATCTGAAACAGAGATAAGATTGGAGCTTTTCTAGCACATATTAGGATAGACAAAATCACAGCAGAAAGCAACATTTGTTTGTTAAAGCTGAAAATTCTCTGTTCGCTGATATTAATTCATTCTTGTCTCACAAATGTTATTTATCCTGCCAGGGATCAGGACTTCTTGGGCAGTAAACCAGGGCTCAGTAGTTTATACGCCTGTCAACAAAAAAATTAAATATAAAACACTTGTCATAAATCCGCACGGATGAAATTTTCTGATTTATGGGTATGCCAAATGATTGAGACGAGAGTGTATTTTTAAAAAAGCCTTAAGAGAAAGCAGACAAAAATGGAAGAAAAAAAGGTGGTAATTATATAATGCACTGGAGACCAGCCTCCCATAAGTAGAGGGCAAAAGGAACTTCGCTTATGATGCCTATTTCATCCCTTGCCTAATAACCCAAAAGCACCTAACTTTCAAAGTACTGCGTTTTTTCGTAGGCTGGAAGCACCACAAAGCATCCTTCATCAGCCTGGCCTTTTGGCAGTTCTCCTTCTCCACATGCAAATGCTACATCTGGGAAAGGCAGGAATCCTCTCTCCTGCCTGAAAGCCTCCTTTTATCTCCCGGCCTCTGCAGGACTCCTACTTCTTGCAGCCTCTCACTCCAACATACTACTTTATAAAAGGGATTCAAGGCTTTCTCTTCATCTGCTGAACGTCTGCCTCTTCTTAAAGTCCCAGCTCACCTCGGGAGCCTTGCTCGCTAGCTAGCGTGGGGCATCTTGCCATCTCTCAGCCAAGCATCCGTAAAACGACCCCCTCCTGAACACACAGATGAGCATGAAAATGATAACAATGAAGATTAACAGAAGTTTATTTGTCAGGCCTGGCAAGGAGAGCGTCTCATTAGCTGGGATGGCCTGTGCAATTCAGCCGCCCGGGGTTCCTCCTCCCCCCAGGGGATGACAATGATGCATCATGAACATTAATAACATTGTTCGTGCGTGTCCAACAGAGCCCTGCTTTGTGCATTGAGACGACCCAGCAAACAATAAGATAGTTTTGTACTGACCTCTTGCTGGAAGAGTTTAAAGCTGTTTGCAGGGATGTGAACGACTCTTGCAGCTTTCTCTAGTTACCCCTGGCCCTTAGATTCACTATAAAGGTATGTATGGAGGTGAAGGAACTAATCCAGACCCAGCAAGGTGCCTCAGTAACCAGGTTACTGCAACCAGGGACTGCAGAGGATTTGTGCAAGCTAAAGAACCTTTTTACTGGGACCACAGAAAGGAAAGCACTCCTTTTTGTTACCTTCATGCTTCCCCAAATCTGGGAGTTGTATTGCTAAAATGTCCCATCCTATACGAAGAAATGTAGAACATTGGCAACATGTACTGGTCTCCACTACAGAGTAAAAGCTACCGTGGTTACTCAGTCTGCATACTTTGTTTGCATTTGCTTATATTTTCAGGGGGTTGATGGCAGTCTTACACCCCACCTTCTGGTCCTAAGTTCAGAATAGCTGAAATCATTCTCCTCACCTGGGATGAAAATTCACTGTGCCACTGCTGGTGTCACAGCGCTGCGGCTGGGCTTTTTCACAGCAAACCCCTCCATGCTCCTCTTTTATTTAGCGAATATGTGTAACGCCTCAGACAAGTGTTGCACCAGGGCTTGCCCTTTAATGTGTTCATGAGCCCTTTCTTTGCTCGCCAGATGCTGGCAGGAGGAAGGGCTCGGCCGCGCGGCCGATGCTCTCCCCGAGCTGCTGGAAGAGCGAGGCGTCACGCGGGCAGGACCAGACACCCTGGAGCACCGCAGACAGCAAAGCCAGTCCCAACCATGCAGCACCCCGAGACCTGAACGCAGCTGCTGAAGGGTTCACCTGCAAAGCCATCTGTCAGATGTCTCTGCACAGGTCTGCTCATCCTGCAGCCACCCTGCTGCTCAGTAGGGCTGATGGAAACTATCCCAGTTCTGGGGTTTGGGGCCACCTTTCAACAGAAACCGAGAGGTTCATTTTTGCTAAAGCGTCTTGATGAAAAGAAAGCTCTTCTCTTAGCCAGAATTAGAGGATAATCAACAACTCCACAAAATACTGCATTTTGATGGATATATGAAGATTAATTTAATCTTAACATCCTCAGGAACTCTACAGCTCTCCTAGCAAGAGAGGACAATGTTAGTGAGATTCTAATCTTTAGAAAAACGACTGAGATCAGCAACCTATCCAACAGTGGGCAACAAAGATGGCAACATTGCTAATACACCGCTGAACCAGGACATCTTCAAGTCTCTGACAAACGCTGTCTCTGGTACGAGTCATTCACACTTCATTCCCAGCACACTTGCATGGGAAAGGAAAAGGCTTATCTGTCAGATATGGTGCCCCTGCCACCCTAACCCCACAGTTGTTGCAATGGGTCTCTTCTCATAAAGCAAAATAGTCATTTTTTGGCCCCTAACATTCAACGTTTTCTTCTGCTTTTATGTTTTCAAGCACTAGGTAACTCAGGTTACTAGTGATTTTTTGTGGTGGTTCCCAAATGAGCCTGAACTGCTCTGATTTTTCGAACCCACAAGACTGTAATTGAAAGCAAATGTAATCAGACATACACAATGCTCTGAGGTTCACCACAGTACACTGCAGTCAGCATTACTGGAGCGGCTGTTAAAACTCCTTGGAGCTGGGAAGTAAATACAGCTTGCAAGAATCCAGCAAATAACCAGCATTTATTAGATTAGACCAAAGTATTGCAAAGCCACAGTCAATCCTCTATTCAGAATACATCCGAGGTCTGTTTAAACGAACGTCTTTCCTGAGCTTAGGCCAATTGTTTTAAGAGATGTGAATGGAGACAAGGAAAGAATTCTACTTTTAACACAACAAATTCTGCAATCCTTACATCAGCGTGAATCTTGAATAGTCCATTACTGTCAGCAGGGTCTTTCCAATCAAACTCTGGCATAACTGGAAAAAGAAAGTGGCCCAAAGACAAAGGGTATCTTTGAACCCAGACACACAGCTCTAGCTAGAGATAAGCGGTAGCAAATCCCTTCCATAAACCTCCCAACCAAAATGCAAGCATTAAAAGGCGGGGGGGGGAGTCTAATTGAATTTCCACTGGCACTTGAGTCTGCACTTAAAAGCAGGTCTAGGGTTATCTGTGAAATTTCAATTAAATCAAAAGCTTTGATAACATGATAAGTCACTCCAGAGTTTGGAGTCAAAACATGTTGTTATTTGATCCTCTGCTTGTGTTTCTGGGAACCGCACGCATGAAAAGACAGTCAGCTGTGACCGGTCAAGAAGATGGAAAGGGTGGAAATGAATCTACCAGTAGATCACTGTGTCTCCTACAGCCAGAGCCACTTGAGGTCTGGTATTTTTTACACATCCTAAGTCCTGAAGAAGGCACCCCATTCCTCAGCAGGCAGAAGGACAGAGCAAAACAGATCATCTCGGACACGCACAGCATGCCAGGGGATGGTTCCCTACTGCCACAAACGTTTTTTCCTTCCAGGTTTGCTACAAGTAAGACTTCAAACAACAACAGCATTGGGAGCTGAAGGCAGAATTCTGTGGACACAAAACACCAAGCCCTGTGCATGTAACAAAATGGATTTCCAGCACAAATCCTTTGATGGCATGGGGTGAACAGGTGAAGCCAGGTGCACCAAACCATAATTGCCTAACACGCTGTTAGGATACAGCCAAGCCAGAAAGGGAGCCCAGCTCTCCTCCTAACTCAGTGCAGGAGGTGGTGACCTTCCAGAGAGATCTGACTTGTTCTGCCTGCTGTTCAGCACTCTGTGATTGCTAAGGCTTCCTCCTCTCTCTTCAGTGGCAACGGCTGGAGGCTAAGGGAAGTACCAGAGACTCTTAGAGTTCAAAGTCCTCTTTACAGAGGAACATCACCTCTACTTCCCAGTCTTTAGACAGAAATCATAGAATCACAGAATCACAGAATGGTAGGGGTTGAAAGGGACCTCTGTGGGTCATCTAGTCCAACCCCCCTGCCGAAGCAGGGTCACCTACAGCAGGCTGCACAGGACCTTGTCCAGGCGGGTCTTG
>Ga0065711_1027423_pt1 | contig 49651 bp, 25 predicted proteins | sample Hoacrofraction12_FD_59098 | JGI IMG/M metagenome (GOLD analysis project Ga0065711, IMG submission 59098) | Hoatzin crop microbial communities from Cojedes, Venezuela - Epithelial fraction 12 v2 (version 2) | ecosystem: Host-associated > Birds > Digestive system > Esophagus > Crop | place... | reverse complement strand
GCTGAGGGTACATTCTAACTCTTCATCCAGGTTGTTGATGAAGAAGTTAAACAAGACTGGGCCCAGTACTGACCCCTGGGGGACACCACTTGTTACCAGCCTCCAACTAGACTCAGCGCCGCTGATGACAGCCCTCTGAGCTCTGCCATTCAGCCTGACAGACCTGAACAAACTCTACTGGAGTTAGTGTAAAGCCGCTTTCGGTATCAGCAGGAGCTGTTTATGTTTAGACATCTGTAGGTTTACATTTATGGTTATCACCAGTTTTCAAGAGCTAACTGTCGGGTTTTTTGTTATTATGATCACCAAGTATATAGACAGGTCTATTAAAATCCTTAGATGTGGAGATGACTGGCTTCTTCAGTTAAAATCTAATAATCGTCTTTTTTGAGTTAGCTGGTAGAATTTCATCTTTTTGATGCCTACCCACTTGGAATAAAGTTCAAAGACTTTCTCGGCGATGTGGTTTCTAAAACAATAGCTAAAATGTGTAGGTGAAGGTCTTTAGCCTGCAATATGTTGGAGGTCAGACAAGCTAGCCTAAATGATACCTTCCTACTGAAATTCTATGGACTAATAAAGAGACTGAAAGTATACTGAACTTTTGCACACAGATCTGGGCTCCTCATAAGCAGTGGAAAACTTTCACAGCTTCCACAGATACCAAACACTGTTCACTTGTTTTGCAGAGTGTTACAATTTTCATACTAGGAATTTCTTTCATCCAAAGCTCAAAAGTAATTTAATAAATATACGACATAGTAAGACAGAAGTAAATAACTAGTATTAGTGTCTTTCATATATAGAGCAACTTTATTTTTAAAATAAAAAAACTTTGCAACAGTAAAATTGCATTTACTTTCCTTAGAAAAAAATAATTTGAGCTAGAAGATAGGAATGCCTTGTTTTCAAGGAACACAAGACAAAATTTAGAATGTGACCTAATTTTGAACACAAAAAATAGCTTGTTTCATGCATCCCACAGAGAATAGCAGCAGAAGTCAATAGCGTGTCCTACAGATAAGATGGCCTGACTAAACACTCTTTGCTGCTTTTCATACATTTCTAAGCCAACTCACATTATTAACCTTTCATTGATGAAGGAAAATGGTTTTAAGCAGATAACATCTTCTAATGATAGGCCTAAAAGCTGGAATTTAACACAAGTAAAGGCATTTTATTGTATCCTGTAATGCATCTGGTTCAGCTAAAGCTGAGAAGCCATTTCAAAAAAATTATTAATAAACCCAACCTTATTTCTAAAATTATAAAGCTAAAAATGTCTCCAAGAACTGTGCACACAGGCATCAGAAAAAAATAAACAAAAAAATAAAAGAGAACTGTTAGCTTCCATAGAGGAGTATACTTAATATCCTCCGAAAATGACTGAACTGAATTGGAAATGATCAAGATTAATTGCCATGACATAAAGCAAGTTGTTGATGTCAACTTACATTTATATTTTATTCCTGAATTTTCTGAGAAAAGAACAAGCTATTGACATGTTTTTAGCATTAACTATATAAACGTTGAAGTCAAAGGTGATCTCTTTGAAGTGAAGACCTAAATTCTGTGATAATCCCAAGGGATCATTACCTAAGGTCTCTAAAGAATAATTAAGATTTGGCCTAAAGTACTTTGCTTTCATTAGGTAGGCATACTTGCGTAACTAAGCAAAAACTTTTACTTTCCTAATTCAGGAACCAAGGCAGTACTTTGTGTTCACAAATGTGACACAACCTGGCTCGGTGACAAGCATTTACTTCTAGCCAGGGCTTCTGGGAATTAACTATATTAAAATAATTGTTTCAGGCATCACTTTTATCCTATTGATTTGCAATGAAATGTCCATCTGTGTTTATAAAGAGAACATGATCCATACCCTGTGCAGCCTCCTTCATGAATCTTCAGTATCTCCTATGTATGGGTATTTCAGTGAGAGTTGAGTCTAATTGAACGATAATTTGCCATAGCATTACAAATTGTGGTTTAGCTAGAATTGTGTGGAACTTTGTATAAAACCCAATCAGAGAGTAAAATAGATTTTTAGCCTTAAAGCAGAGGTCATCCTTCTCGCTGAATTACAATGAGATATTCTGAATACCTCAGAAGAAAGAAATGTCTTTAACCCTTGCATTGCAAACAGAGCCTTGCCAATTAGAGTGTTTTAAAACTCCCTAATAAAACAATATCACACTGACATCAGGAAGCAACATGATCTGATGCCAATTAATCCAGTTAATCATAATGAAAAACAGAACAACATCTTTCCAATGATCTTTCATAAAATGAAAATAAGATGCATTTTCAATATTGTGTCACTGGGGCAGAAGAAGGATGTAATGGTGATTAAGACAAGTCCAAAATCACAGTGCAACTACTTCTAGAGGTTTTTGGCAGAGAAGCCGCAAGAAGAATACTCTTACAGCGGTGGAACAGAACAGCATTCCTGGAGTTTGGGCTTAATTCCCGTTTGTTTTCTGTGGACCCGATGAAAGGGCAAAACATACTGTTATCTGTGTTATCGATATATGGAATACATCTAAGCTAAACTGGAGTCACCTATGTGTAAGTGTTATTTATTTACAAACAATAAGCTTATATCATAGAATCATAGGATCATAGAGTGGGTTGGGTTGGAAAGGACCTTAAAGATCACCTGGTTCCAACCCCACTTGCAATGGGCAGGGACACCTTCCACTAGACCAAGATGCTCGAAGCCCCTGGGCTTGATCACTTCCAGGGAGGAGGCATCCACAACTTCTCTGGGCAACATGTTGCAGTGCCTCACCACCCTCATAGTAAAGAATTTCATTCTTATATCTAATCTAAATCTACCCTCTTCCAGTTTAAAGCCATTACCCCTTGTCCTGTCACTGCATGCCCTTATAAAACGTCCCTCTCCAGCTTTCTTTTAGGCCCCTTCTGGTACTGGAAGGCCGTGGTAAGGTCTCTGTGAAGCCCTCTCTTCCGGAGGCTGAACGACCCTAATTGTCTCAGCCTTTCCTCACAGGACAGGTGCTCCAGCCCTCAGAACATTTTTGTAGCTTCCTCTGGACCCCCTCCAACAGGTCCATTGTCTTTCCTGCACTGAGGACTCCAGAGGTGGGCGCAGGACTCCAGGTGGGTTTGCACTAGAGCAGAGCAAAGAGGCAGAGTATAAGTGGTTTTATACTGAGCTCTGTAGCATCTTTGAGGTGAAAAGCTGACTTACTTCCAATGTCTCTGTGAGGACCAACTTCTCCTGATGTTCAGAGGCTACCTCCTGTGTTTCGTTTCATACCCTCCCTTCAGGCATTTCTGTGCATTCATGAGATCCCCCTGAGTCTTCTCGTCTGCAAACTGAGCAGTCCCAGCAATCTCAGCCTTTCCTCAAAGGAAGGATGCTCCTGTCCATCTTCGTGGTCCTTTGTTGGAGTCTCCAGTAGGTCTATGTCTCTTTTGTACCGAGGAGCCCAGAACTGGACCAGTACTCTAAGAGTGTCCTCACCAGTCCGAGCAGAGGGGAACAATCACCTGCCTCAACCTGCTGGCAGCACTCCTCCTAACACAGTGCAGGATGCTGTTAGACTCCTCTGCTGCAAGGGCACCTCTAGCACTGTGTGGCATGAGGCTTCGGGGAAAAGTCACTATCAATGCAGTACTCTTGAGACAATGACTCTGGTTAGCATAAATAACCTTCTCACATGCTAAAACTCCTGGCAAAAATATCTAGTTTGAATCTTAGTTCTTCTAAAAATGGAACATAGAGATGTAAAGCAATGTCTAACGGAGCTATGAATAATAATAAGCATCCATCTCTTGCTTGCTTTAAATTTATTCAAATCAGCTTTTAAGGTCCTGGGCTGGGTTGTATTTGGTTTTGTCAGAATCGTTAGTAGACAAATGCAGAGCATTACAGGAAAAAGATTCTGTCCTATGTGCTCTGCGTGTCAGAGCTGTGGAATGCTTTTCTCTTTTTCAACCTGCAAACCTTTGTTGTGTTTGAGTAGATAAATGTAAACTGGAGATAGAGCAAATAGTGTTAGATATTTTAATGCAGGCAGATATGGCTGCTGCTGGGTAACAGCTTATGCTTCTATTATGTTCTAAATTTGAATAACTTGGTACAGCAAAATTCCTTTACAGTTCTTAGCAAAAATAAAATCAGGAGAAAGCTTGAGCAGCTCTGAGTTTATGACCAGCAATTTATCATGAAACTCAAATGAATCCCACAGAGAATTCCATGAGAATGGTGCAGAAGCCTTGAAATGTGCAAATTCATCAAATTGCCCTTTTGGTGTCCTGAGTGTTGGGAGCAAGACACCTGCCCAGTGGCAGTCCATGCTCTGTGAAGACTTATGTACCTTCTGAACTTTAAGTGTACAAAAACACTCTCCTGCATACTTGAAGCTAAACAAACAAAAGATATTTCATACTGCAATGGACTGCTAAGATATCTGAGCTCGAGCTGTGTAAAGTATCTCAGATACATGAAAAGGCTGCCTAGCACACTGGGAAGCTTGTAAAGAGCTAATTTATCTGATTTCCTAAACTGGCTAAGCTCAGCACTCCTTAGGCTAGACTACTTTCGTTATTTAAAACCAATCTATGTGTGGCTGGCTCAGGTATCTTTTCGACAGACCACAGTGTATGGTACAGACATGCTATTTTAGCAGCTTCTGTAGGTAGTTCATTGAAAATTCACCCTTACATATCATTTCAATTATGCAGCTGTTCGCAAACCCTCCTCTAAGGTATTAGCTATGGCAGCAGCTTTTCCCCAGTGATTATCTGTTGGTAGTGGGATACTTCACTGAATGATATATACAAGCAGCCCTGACACCAAAGAGGTGCTCTATGCCTGGGGCTGGGACTGTTCCTGGTTGTCACCCAACTTGCCCTGCTCCCTGCTGTCCCCGTGGGAAGCCCCACTGCTCCTGGTCCTGGATTGCAGGACCGTTACTCAGCCACGACAGTTTTAAGAGTTAAGACTTATAACTTCAGAAGTTTTGCAGATCTGGTAGGTTTAGTAAGTTTTTGAGTTTCAAATAAGCTGCAAAATGGTTCTCAACAGTGCATAAATGTTGTCTTTGCATAACATTGGTTTTTGGCATTCAAATTTAATGCCCCTTACATATTTTTGCATGGACTTCTAGCCCCCTGCATTTGAATCTGTTATTTAAGTGTTCCTTTTATCTATACTGCCCAGAGAAAATAAACTGATTCATGAAATGAACGGAAGATTATTTATACATTCACTTTAACAACTATTATGCTTTCTTGAGCATGCAGTCAAACTGATGATTCAAATAGTGGTGTTCTGAAAATATACGAGAGCAGTAGAAGAATACTTTATATAAGGTAAGAGACTGTGGACAGGGCCTAAAATTAACAGAAAAGGAACTGTAGATACCATGCTTTTTATCACTGACTGCTCAGAAGCAGGTTATTTCAAAGTTATTCTACTGCTAACAATCTATGTAAAGAAATTTTAACAGAGCAAGGCAAAAATACTTAGGTTATATTTCTTTGTTGATAAGAACAAAGACCATATTGCCACTGTATGTTTTTTTGGTTATTAATTCTGTCCTAAAAATTCATTTGTTTAATTTAATAGCTATATGACTTTGATTGTACAGATATAGAAATTTTTATTGCTTTTATTCTTCTAAAAATCTATTTAATTTCAGAAAATACATGCATACATCAAGGAATGGATTCCTCTTTTCACACACAGAGGTTGAAAAGTATGTAAAACCCTCAATCTGTGTTTAGTTAAATAAAGTCTTGTTCTATTCTAGTGCAAGTAAGAGGAGAATCAACTCCATATATCCAGTGAATTACAGTACTATAAAAAACATAATGTTGCTTAGTGTGTGTGCTGAAGAATGCCACTTCTTTAAAGCCTGCTATAGGAGCTTTTTCCTGGTCTCTCTTTACTGTACATATGAGAGATGATCCATAGATTCTTCTTGGTTTGTATTTATTGTAATACTTGTAAAACTTCACTAAATTTTTATGAGCACACTTTACTAAGTTTTTTATAGGTATCACAATGAATACTAAACAAGAAGAAACAGGCTGGAATTACAGACTTTTTGGGAATTAAGACGCCAAGCCTGCCTCTCACAAATATCCCTTGGGTAGAATCTCTAAAAGCAATTCTTGGAATAAGGCACCCAATTTCTATTGATTTTTCATCAGACGTTCAACAGATGTAGTGCTATAAAACCTTCTTTCTATGTTTTATGAAAAAGTAAACCTAGTGAGTATAGCTTAATGTGCTATATTTCTGAACTTAGTTCCATGTAAATAGTCTACCAGAGAAGGCATAACATTGGCGTCTCTAGCTGCCATATAGTGGTTTTAGTCAGTGCTTTCTCTGTACAGTGAGTTCTTCATTGGTCAAAAAAAAAAAAAACAATTTGAACAATTGGCATGGTGAAAAATGTGTGCAGATTTTATAACTTTCCAGCTGATTTTTTATTTTAAAAAGAAAGAACTTTCATAGAGTTAGGTCTGTTCTTATTGTGATTTTCCAATTTAAAACACGTACAAGGACTCTGATTCTTTAAACACTAGACGTATACATATATGTTTTCAGAAAAACAAAAGAACACTCAAAACAAAGCAAAAACCTCTAATAGTGCACCTTGGCCCTAACCTGAAAACCAATCTTGCATACTTCTGGACTGCAGCTTGCCACAGAAAATTCAGTACAAGTACAGTGAACCTGTTCTGTATGCTCTGTGGTCACAGTTGTCCTGCCAGCAATTCTCAGGCAAGAGGATTAACAGCTAGCTCAGGTACATTCTGCATCCAGGAGCAATGCCAGCCTCTCTAGTCTGCTTTTCCTAGCTTTCTTCCCAACAGACCCAGTGAGCCCAAGATTTTATGTACACCCAAATCGTTAACTATCCTATTGTGTAGCTGTTTTGCCCTACAGAAAGATTGAACTGCTCAGACAAAGAAGAAGCATTTAATCCACACAATATTCTTAATAACTCTCCCAACATAGTTTCTGCATGGCATTCTTAATTACTTCTGAGGACAGTTTCACCCTTAATGCTTATGTAAGGATAAAACTTATGTGCTTGCAATTTTCACATCTCCTAATATCTATAACAGTTCTCTCTTTAAACCATAGTAGAATAAATTACATATAATATTAGGAGCAGGCTTACCTATACCAGTCATATGTATTCAGAACAAGTCAGAAGCTATCACGAGCAAATACATGCTAAGGGTTAGGATCAATACTCAACCAAATATGAACTACTTTGCCTAGCTACAGTGCCTGTCTTCATCGTGATGACACTTCTTTCTCCCAATATTCACATAGGGAGCATGGCAGAAATAGTTACTGCACTTTAAATTTACACTTTAGCATGCTGTGCACTAATAAAACAAGTCAAGGTTCCTGAGGTCTTGCAGTTCTCTTTCTTGACTCTTGCGGTGTAGAAACACGGAGCTGGAGAGGTCACAGAGCTGTGCTGCTGATGGCCCTTCTACCAGATGACAGGACCCTCTCTTCCAAGGGGCTCAGCTCCTCAGACGCAGTCTTGAGTGGTCATTCCTCCTGTCTGACATCACCCACTGTGCCCTTGTCATGTTACCTGTCACAGTGCTGTCTCAGTGAGAAAAAAAAGACACCTGAGAGGTCCACCCAACTTTCCAAGGTACATAAGCCATAAATTTCAGTTTAAAATCCAGGAACGCCTGGTGGCATGCATTTGGAGAAAGCTTTCCACATTCAGGTCAAGGGTAAATCGCTGTTCTGCTTGTCTTCTCCGACAGCAAGCAAAGAACATTGCTCCCTTGCTTTCTGTAGATTTAAAGCTGACTTGTCAGCTCTCATTGCTGTTTTCTAGCTCCATATGGGGAACAGCGAGACTGAGAAAAAACAAGCCAGATTTATGACTAAAACTTACTGATATAATTTAGGGGTGAAATTTTGAATAACATCTCAAAACTAACAAAAAGCCTAGCAGTGCTACAGTTCCCAGAAAATAGCTGGATGAAAACATTTTACTTTTCTGCACCACAATAGGACTGCATCCATAATAGAGTGCTTGCCGGTATTAGCTCTACTGATAGATATATCTATTCCAGTAAAGCTTTTACTAGTGTAGGCTAGACCTCAATTTCACTCTGCTGAAGCTCAGGAAATCAATGACCACCTGCAAAGACAGGCACTGGAAATAATCACTGAGAATTATGTTAAATCCTCCTGGAGTTATGAGATTATGGAATAAGCTCAGTCTACGTTAATATATGCATATAGTCCAGCTATATGCAGAAATATGGCTAAACGCACCTTGCGACTAGGAAAAGGAAAAAAAAGGAGACCCTAAAACGTTCTGAAAAAGCAAAGATGAAATGAAGGCTGCTTCCTTGTTCAACTCTTTCTGTTACTACAGTAAGAGACTGACATAATGGTACAAACAAGAGGTTATGAACCTGGTATATAACTATGGTCCTAACCCTTAGCCTCACAACATCATCTGGCTTGCAGACATCACTCTACACAACCATTATCAGTTCATTCCAGGGACAATTGATTCTGTACAAGCCATTTGCCTCTCCAAAACTCACTTGCCTGTATAGAGAAAAAGTATGAGTATATATAAATGATATATATGTACACACATAAATGTGTGTTAAAGGAAAATATATCATGCCAGATCCAACCGCCTGACATAGTTGAGGCTGCTGCTGCTTCACGTTTCCAGATTCAATCAGTAGCGAGAATGAAGATGTATTCCCAGCAGGCACATGCACACAAAGCAAACATATACATATATATACATGTATATATAAATGTATACATGCAAGTGTATATATATGCACTCACATACATATACACACGCACACACACATATACACACATATGCATGTAGTTGGCCACATAAATCACAGACACACACTCAAAGCAGCCATGCAAATAGACAACACTAACAGCCTCATCCTGCTTCTCTCTCTGGCTGGGTAAGATGGAAATTCACCAGTGAAAACATATAGATATATACATATGTACAATGTGTATGCAGGATCCCTTCAGTAGCTGGACTCAGACTCCCAGTCAGTCCAGTAGCTAGCCTCTACATCCCAGTGTCCCCAGTTGCTGGCACCTGGATATACAAGCCCTCAAGGCCATAGCCCATCTCCGGTTGTGGGTGAAGATCATCACACACACAGAGCTGTCCAGGACTTCTTAGCTCCCATAGCTGACACCCCTGTGCTCTCAGCCTTAGAGATACTGAGACGCTCACACACCCAGAGCTGTCACTTAGACACTCACTCATCCCCCTGGCTCCCAGACCACTTCACCTACTCACTAGCTAGTCCAGACTGATTTTCACTAGTGCTCACACACTTGTGATCCTTCCACTCGCTGGCATCACAAACACATGGGCTGTCCGACTTGTCGGCTGACTACGGTCACTGCAATAAGACCGCCATACACACACATGTAAACACAACAAGGAGTCCTCACCCAGGAAAGAGTCTGAAATAACTGTCATAAAAACAGTACAGACTGCTCTCATCAAATGCAAGGCATGGCCAGACAAGCATACTAACCACTAAACTATTTACATGTACTCAACCCTTTTTGTTGCCTTGCTCCTCTATTTTCATACTTTTGTTCCTCTCAAAATCACATAACTCCCTCCCCTGCCCTGCCTTTGGTTCCTCCCCTAAACGGCCCATAATAAGCCCTTTATGATCCAGAACTTCTTTTACTGCATCCAATAACTTGTCCCAGCCCTAGACAGCAACCCTCATGGTCCGAAAGGTGATCTGGAGAGGTGGTCCTAATGACCTGTGGTGATGGAGTTCATGCCTGGACACTGGGTCTGATGGCTTTCCTGGGACAGCCCTGGGAGGGGCCCGTACAGGGTAGACGTTCCTTGGGAGTCTGTAATTTGGGTTCCTGCCTGTCATTGTACCCCTGTGCTCCTCTGGGCTTGTGCAGATGGGCTTTTTTTGGGCTAATGGCCCCTGTGATGGGCTTGCAGGTAGCCTGGCAGGGCATTGTTTGGGGCCCGCCTCCTGTCATTGTCTCTCTGAACTCCTTTGCAGGTGTGCAGATGAGATTTATTACATAAACTAACAACACGCTTCTAGTCAAAATGTCTTGGTTTTAAATTACTCCTGTAATTTTATGCACTAGGATCTGGGATATTTTGAAAGAAGGGTTATTTAACGATAATTTTAAGTAGCTAGAGAATGGGAAAATAGCCAGTAATGACAGTAATGAGTATAACACAAAGTAATGAGGAGTCCTGAGAGAATAATGTGGGACACAGGGCCTGATCTCTACCCTTCTCGTAAGTGGAAGAGAAGGTCGGGGTGTCTGAGCCTTGGAGTCAGCTTCAGTACAGAGCCGATTCGGGTGATTTCTAGGATGAACTGCAATGCTGGTCTATAACACTAATGAATTACCAAAATAGTACCAAGTCACCCACTGTCCGGTGAATATTAAAGAAATTTTCTGACAAATTACAAATTCTAGTCATGATAGGAACTAATAAAGTTGTGACATTATTGAAGCTTCTTCCAAACTGAGCACACAGTCTACTTATGACATCTTATCTTTTTCTCATGAACTCGATACAATGGCAAAAGTTTGAGCTTAGTGACAAGTTGTTACACCTACTGGACAATAATTATACTACTGACATTTTTGAAGGAAAGCGAACCAGTTCTCTTTTAACTTTTTGTAGAGGACTAGTATTTGAAGAACGGAAAATTACCAGGCACAGAGGAAAGATGATCAGGATTTGAAGAGGGAAGGAAGTGAGTTATAAACTAGGGAAACTTCACAAAGACATGCAACAAGTGTTGTGTAGGAGTGGAAAATAAATACGAACAGACTTTCAAAGCAAGAAAATGTCCATAGAAGGCTGAAATCCAGCCGAAGAAGGCAGAAAAAACTCAAGCACCATATTATATGCAGGATATATTATTGTTCGTGGTTATATACTTCTTGAAATAACAACAGTGGTTTCAAAATCTGGGGAACATTGTTGGTAGAAGAAGGGAAAGTTTCATTGTCACTCACCACAAATTGGTTAAAATTCCTAGACAGACATGGGAGATTTTTTTTTCATGGGATAGTGAATAGTGACTCCCCTAAAGGAGACAGGTGAGCCCTGGTTTCATTTAAGAAGCAGTCTGAATAGAGGATCTCTGCTTTGGCAAGGATAACAGGTTAACTTAAAACACACCACGTACGGTTGGTCAGAATGTAGGGCAAAAACCAACAAATAAATATGCACGCAAGAAACAGTGCATTGTCATCTACTACTTTCTGGTGGTCTTCACGCCTCTGTGACTTCCTGTACCCGGGGCAAACATGAAAACTTCATGAATTCCCTGCAGCACTCTTACCTATGTGCTAGGGTAATTTTAATTCAGAGCTATCTATGTCTGCAGGACTTCTGCCACTCCTGTTCCCATGCCTTGGCATGGGCCCTGGCCCTGCATCCTGTCACTATCACCAACCAGGCCCTGCTCAGAAGCTGTGTGAACGTACCCTTTCGGTGATGACTCTGCCTCTGCTGTGGTGGTCCTCAGCTCCCAGCTCTGCCTCCTTCCTGGAGCAGATCTGCTCTTGCTGCTCTCTACGAACATTCTCTTTCTTGGCACATCTGTGTAAGTAAACTGAACTGGACCAGGGCACAGGCTAAGCACTGGCACTTGGCTGTCCACAGTGTTCAGCTTTTAGAGTGGTGCAAGTACAGTTATGGCGGGAGTCCATGTCAAGTAACATGTTTGTGGACACTGGTTGCGGACATGAACCATGGCCCCTTTCCGATGGCCTATTTGGAGAAGTTTGTTTCCAGAAACAAAAGAGTTCTGGCCATATGGGTATGATCCATGCAGCACTCGTTGGCCCTGGGGACAGAGAGGTTTCTAACTTGTTTTGTTTGCAAATATATTTATGTAGTTTCTATTGCCCACTGACATACTAGGAAGCGATGGATTTCAGTGGCAACAAGGGAAACTTCAGTCTGACAGTAAGAAAATTTCTTTGAAGATAATGCTAGTTAGGCAGTGGTTGAATCGACTAAGATGGTTATGGCAGCTGTATAACCGGCACATTTAGGAAACAAGTTTATTCAAAAATCTTGTAAAGTATACTGGGGTATTTATTCTACCTTAGCAAAAGACAATGAACTGTTTCATAAGCATATCTTTTTAAGGCTTATCACTAGTTTTAATAGTCCTGTGAATAGATAGATGTCATACGCTACACAAAGAAAAATGGAAGAAGAAAGAAGAAAGAAATACGTAGAGAACAAAAAATGTACTTGTGAGAGAAGGCAAGAAGAAAGGCATCAGTGAGAAATGAGAAACAGGCACAACTCAAGGAACAACTCACCATAGTCTAATTAAGAAAAGGAAACAGAATGCGGGAGGACAGGAATATCTGTGTATCAAAGCCTAGGGATGGAAAACTGCTAATTTAAATGAATAGACTTATGCCAACAGCTGAGTATGGGCTGTTTATTGAGGGTTAATGAAGAACATTTTGGAAGTAGCATTGTAGTAATTCTACTTAAAGCAGTGGCTTTTTCTACCGTCTATTTTGTCACCTACTGAAAATTGCACAACTTAAATACTATTATGAAAAAAGTAATCAACTCAATTGTCTGGGGTGTAATGATGCTGACTACCTCCTTCCAGCATTCAGTGAGAGAGATAGAAAATAAGATAAATAACCTGGGACAAAACCACAAACCATTAGAATTTTTAATAAGCCTTCACCAACAGAAAGCTGAACAGTGTTAGTTGTATCTGCCAACTCCTGCTCATGGTCCAGTGGACAGCACAGTGCACAGGGAGCTAGGAAATTCCTGCTCTGCTTCCAACTCTTACACTCTTGCTGCATAACAGCTTAAACAGGTCTTGTGAGCTTCAGCTTCCCTGTAGTACAATGGAGATCATTAAGTAACATATAAATAGTACTGGTGGTGCAGTATTCTGGGATAAAATACACCAAAATTGAGAGCAAACTTTCTTCGTCCCAGTTCAGATAGGAACAGTGACCCTCCCAAATGAAGTGTTGTGACCTCTTGTAAGACATGGGGTCATGAGCCTGAGGGAAATTCAATTGCAGACATGGGATTGTAAGTCCAGAAATAGAACCAGAAAAGTATTTCTAGCAAGAGGCTGCAGGAAACTGAACTAGAAGTTATTACCATCAAGACTGCAGCTAGAACTTTCAATGTGCAGAGTCCCTGAGAAAATCTACAGGCAACCATATTTTGAAAGCCTTTTAATGCCTCTGTTTCTGGTCCACTCTCAGTGTCAGTTCTTTGATCTCTCCATTCAGATTTTCTGTGGGTATTTTTCCTTAGCAAATTAAGGCCAAAATTTAGTCCTCTTCAGGCTGTGCTGGAGATATAAAGTAACTTAAATGTGCCATAGATAAACTGTGAAAGATTACCTAGATAGTAGGAAAAATATCAAATTGCAAAAAGCTAGAGAAATGACCACAGTCTAAATCAAAGGCACCATCAAATCTGAAGCAAAGTATAAAAATAGACCTTGCACTACAGCAATGAATTGAAGCCCATGACACTCTGTCTATACCATGCTTAATGACATCCTTTTTATGTTTGCCTAGATAATACATACCCTTCATACATACACTTCAGCCTGTCTGATCCTCCTTTCTACTTATGGACTTTATAGTACAAAACACATGCAGAATCTGTGATCGGTCTGTCTAGTAGGTGTAGACAACAGAAAAGTCAAAATGGCCTTCCTCCTATTTGCTTATTTGTCCTTCCATAAACCACTTCTCAGTAGTCACATAGGTTTTGATATTATAGCTGGTTTTAAGTCACTTGGAAGGGAAGTAAGTTTGATAACGTACCATGCCAAGAAAACAGCACGGAAACTGTAAGGCCCTCCTGGGTCAGATCAATGGTGCACCCCTGTCTCCAACAGTGGGAAAAGGGTGGAAAGCGCATGAACCTTGACGTTCTCTGCATCCTTTCCCTTTTTACTCCCCCTTTGTACTCACATGAAGATGTTTTTTCACTTGTTTAATCATGTGTGGGGGTATTGTGGTATTGTCTGCCACCACTATATTCCTTTGGCAGAGAATTCTAAAAGTTTGTAACCCTTTATGTGTGGGGTTTCACTTTCTGACCTTGTAAGTATTGAATTGTAGAATTTTGGTTATGCACTAAAAATCATAGCCTGTTTTTACTACCCAATGCCTTTCTGAACTCTTATCCACGGTCAGACTTAAAAAGCTTTCTGTACAGATATACTGTCTCTTTTTTTCTGGAGGTGGGTATGGCATGCAGCTCAGGCTCTTGTGGAGCACTATGTCAAAAGTAAAGGACAGTGTTAAAGAAAATGATCAGCTCCATCTTTTCCATAAGAAAACAGGAGAAATAGCACATCTACTTAACTGGGACAATTTCACATGACTGATTCAGAGCAATTCATTTCAATTACTCTGATCATCAGATAAATAGCACATCTGGTAGTGTCTGCAAACTAATCATTAACAGGTGTGAATTGGTGTCTGCAAGCATCTATTTCCTACTGTGGGGTCCTTTGTTCACTTCAGGACACTTCTTAATTAGAGACAAATCTGAACCATGAGGCTTTAGATGTGGAGCTGTTCTTTGAACACCCCCAAAATCAGCACTTTGTACATCAGGTTGTTATTTGGAGAAAAGATCTCTGAAAAAAGAAATCAGTTTTGTGGTTCTGAGCAAGCATTCATTCATTGCCCAGTTCTGACTTACTGGCATTAGTTTTGGATTTCGGCTTCTCTTTACAGCAATAATAGCACATATAGTTCATAAGATATGCTTGCAGCCTGTGGTACTTACGACAGAAATGGCATCCATTGCTAATGTCAAGGGCACTTCAGTAAAATTTTTCACTACAGCTGTAGGACCCACTGCCATCATTGCTGCTGGATCACAGTTATCACCTAAGTATTCAAGAAGAGGCATTGAGAGACTTCAGGGAAGTGTATAAAAAACTGGGAAAAAAAGAGGAAACAGAATTGGGATGTAATAGTATCTGACCTGGCAAAGGTTTGCTGTCGCTGTGTTGGCAAATTTGAATCTAGATGGAGGAGATTTTTCCATTTTAGTACCAACCCTTGTGTGACCTACTGCAACTAATTTCCACATCTTGGTTTCTGAGCTGTGTCTCATGAAGATTTAGTCATACACCAGTGTATAGTCATACACCAAAGCTGTGTGGTTAACTTTGCTAACCTGCTTTGAACATGGTTATGTACATCCTTTTGAATGAGGCAGTTTAAATAAACCTTAAAGTGCAAACCACTGCAACATGTGAGCTTCTGAGCTTCTGCATAAGAAAATATAAGCTGTAATATGAACTAAGAATATAATTTGCATTAGAGTTTGGGAGTGAAGAGGGCCATAAGGAAAGAAATAAAATACATAAATGTTAGGGTTTCATCCCTATTTACAAGGCTGTAATTGCAAAGTACCACCTCTGCATGAGAACTCTTCTCTTTGGTGGGTGTCTTTCCGGCAAGAGACAGCTGGTGGAGAAAAAATTTAAGTTACAAATAGTCCCAGAACAGTCAGCAAAGATTTCACCTTATTTTGCTATTTAACTTGTTTGTGATTCATTTCTAACAGAGAGAAGCAAATTTGACATTTGCAATTTAGGAGACATAAATTTGTTATTGCTATTTCTAGTCATATTTTACTAGACAAAGGTACACATAAAACTTCAAATGGACAAGAATAGACAGTTCATGGGTCAATATTTAGGGAGAGGACTAAACTGCACAAATACAATAGAACATGGAAGGAAATATTTTTGCCTGTAGAGCAGGTTAAACAAAGTGCTTTTAAAACCTAAGAGGAATATCCTAAGACAACCCGCTAGCTAAACACATGGTGTATGTAACTCTTGGCTTTTCTGATTAATTAGACCACAGCAGAAATGAAGTCGGGAAACTATAATGCAAAAGACACAAACAAGAGACCAAGAGACCACAGCAACCATAAAGAAGATCAAAATAGTGAAAGGTAAGTTAAGAAATCAAAGACTGAGAAGTAGCTGAGGCTTTTTTTTTACAAAAAAAAAAGATTATCTTATTAACAGAGTCAGCAGTCTCAAACCTTAATTTACTAGTTAACAATAGCAGAAAATATCTTAGAATTTTGGATCTGGTTCTCTCTAGTTTTAGATTTTTAGTATAGTGTCTGGCCAATGAGCACCTTCTCCAAAATTTCCAGGCATGATTTGGGATAACTCCAAAGCATATGTACAGTCAAAGCATTATTCTCAGTAAATAGTTTGGATATGTCCACTTTGGTTTAGAAAGTTTGAATGTATACAGACATGGCCATTTGGCCTCAGGACCAGAAAATAAGCACTTGCATGTTTTGCTTATGATATAGAGGTAGGCACGAGCTACTTAAACTCCATGCTCATCATAAGGCAGAAGGTGTTACAGGTGTGAGCAGGAATGCTAGGCTTTTGCGTGGGCTATCAGACAACTGTGATCATATTTGCTCAACCAGGCAAAATGAGTATAAAACTGCTATTTTGATTTGGGGACATTTTACACTGACTTTACACTGTTCTAAGTGTCTGCTCAATTTCCAGGAAAATAGGAATCATGTCTTATGATCAAATGATATGGAGCAAAAGAGAGACTGAAGACAGAAAAACTTGGACAAAAGAGTTAATTTGAGTTTTTTTTTAATTCTTCTAAAATGTCATAATTTTCAGGTCCTTCCTCTTGGAACATTCTGGACATAGACTCAAGTACACTTGTTCAATTTAAAATGCAGAAAACTGTTGTGATAAAACAGCAGACTACTGAAGCTTCACTACTGCACATATGTGGAGCCCCAGGAAGTCAATAACAGTACACAAAATCATAAATTTGTATGCAATTCAGAGCAAAGGGGAACAAAACTCATGTTTCAGTAAAGTTTTAAGAGGTAAGAAGTTATTAATACTAATAAATAAAACCACATCATTTTAGTGAAAGATCACAAAGTATTGATTTTTTTTTCTTCTGTTTTTAAACATACCCAGCTTAACTATTTTGTGAGTTAACATATTAATGGATTCAGAGAATAGTAATAGAAATTTCTGCTAACCAAGGAGAAAGCATACTTAGAAGAATGCCACAATAACACAAAAAACAGATCTCCATTGAACAAATTGAAGAATCCTCTGGGATACAAAGACTAAAGATGCAGTTCGTGTGCTGTGAAAAAACCTTTTCCCGAGGTTCTAAAGTTTGCCCTTGATTATCTGCAAAACGAAATAGAATGTGTGCATGAGGCAGAGCACATCATGTACTGCAAGGAGGAGAGTCAGTAATGGGTGGGAAACTACATGATCTAATCTGCAGACTGCACATTTTCAAATGCCACACTCTCAATTATGTTGAATTCAAAGTAAAATTGAAACTCTTCCTGTTCCAGCAAATCACATCCTATCATCCTCTACCTGAATTTGCTTGAAGGACCTTCTAAATAAATAATAATAATAAAGAAAGGAGTTCGGTTAAGTTATATATATGTTTTTAAAACAGCTATCGTTATTTTGAAATGAAATGGGGGCTTATGACACGGACGTTCTTTTGTTAAAGTTAATGTACCTTGAAATCTTTCAACTCAGCACTGCAGACTGTCAAAGGTGCTTAAAAAAATAGTCCAATATTCTCCAGAGCTCTTTATGCAAGAGGGGTCTTGTGTGAAATGATAACAGCCACAACCCCAATATTGTTTACAGAAATACAGCTTTTCACTGCAGAGGCATCACAGCGAAACTTGAGGGGAAAAAGAATATAAAATGAGACAAAGACTTTAGTTCATGATTCTTGGAAGTTAATAAACCTTTGAAATTGTGTCTACATATTACATTTTTTCCTGAGTTCATTCAAATAGAGGTCATATTTTGATAAGTGCATTTTAGCAGTTCCTTCTTCCCATCCAAGAAGAATGGTATTTTATCTATTAGGAGACAGGGTTATTTTCCTACCCCCAGGATTTTGTGTTCCCAGATGTAGGGCTGCCCACCTTCAAATCTCTCTTCATCTTTTGTTTCGCTGAACTATCTCGGTAACTCAGGAGTGTCATTCTGGGAAGTGGAGTATTCAGGTTTGTGCATCCTCTTGATGAGATGATAGCTCCTGGATTATTATTCAGTGCTAAAGACCTTGCCCACCACAACAACTTCTCCTTGGCCAGTGTTGTGGTGTGGAAACAAATACAGTCATTACACTATCTGCTTTTAGAAGCATTATTGCTTTGCATTAATAAAAGTGCAAGTACATCAAACAGATTGGGGAACTCTAGGGATGGAAGTACACTTAATATACTTAAGGTACTTATAAAGTCTCTCCCAATGATTTCTGGGTTGTGGTACTTAGCACCTGGTTGTTCAGCCTAGGATGTGAGTATGTGGGCGTCTATAGATTTTAGTGTTCCAAAACAAAGATACTGACAGAACTTCATATTGTGCAACATTAATTGATGAAATTGCTCTCCTCAAACCTTAGTGCTTACATTCCACCTAAGATCTGTCCCGGGCTTGAAAACGGATGCTCTGAATGTTACCCTGCATCTCTTTGTGCTTCAGTTTACAGTATATTAGTCATGGTAACAACACTGTTCTAAGGAAAAGCATATACCACATTCTAGTCACTCAGCTGCTGTGAAAATGGAGCAGACAGTAAATGGAGCTGAGCATATATTAAAAAGCAAAATTACAAAAATTGTGAGGAACCTTGTGCTGTTATTATTATTGCAATTATGTTCATATTACAGTAGGACCCAGAAACTAGAAGACTGACCTCAATTTATGAAGTGCTTTACAAACACCGTCCAAAAGTGTGCTGCATAAAGGTGCATGTAGCATATGCAGGAGACAAGAAACAGCAAGAAGATAAACAACAGCATAGGAAGAAAAGGAAATAAAACAATACTGATAGGCAGCAATCTTAATATTATTGCAACTTACTTACACAAAGTATTTTTATAAGCATAATTTCAAAAAACAGATTTGGAGAATGTACTTGAAGGAAAGCAATGATGTTACTTTGGAGTGTTTCTTCCAAGCGTGAACACCATGAGAGTAACTGCTTGAGAAAGAATCAAGTGGGTGATGGAGGGTATTATCAGCAGCTGATTAGAAGCAGGAGGCAATCTCTTGTTTCTGAAGGAGAGATAAAGTGGGATTAAGTTACGAACGCAAAACAAATAACAAATTCGATAGTGAATAGGAGTCACAAGAAAACTGTAAGAAGAGCAGTGCGTGATCAAAGGGTAGAAAAATGCTATAGACAGCAGTATTTTGTAGCAGAGCAAGGCTACTTTTGTTTTGTATTCAGTAAGCAGGATGCTTATCAAGCAGGACCAGAGCTTTGGCTGTGTGCATGGGTAGGTAAAGATTAATATTGCATGCTGAAAAAATGTGAAAAAATTAGGGATAATTTGGATTTAAGAAATCAAATATAAAAAACCATGTTTGAAGTTCAAGTGATTGGCAGAATGGCAGTTGTGTCCACAGCATTGGAGAGGGATAATAGTGACATGTCTGGAGCTAAGGAGTTACTTCAGTTGTGCTCAGCTTGAACTGTTGAGTGAGTGGTACCATGGATGTTTGGTATCATAAGGGACTAGTTAGTGTTACTGAAACAGGTGTACCACCCAGACAGACCTGTTTCTTAAGAGTATCTTGCAGATGGTGAGGTTTCGGGGGAGGGGGGAAAGAAACAGAAACAACACTTGAATGTTATGGAAATACCCAGAGGAAGTTAGGCAGAATGTGAGGGATTTTCTCTAAAGAAAAAGCTGAAAGAACCGTTGGAGGCATAAGAGGACTGGAAGATGGCGTCATCATACAAAGCAGAGAAAGACAACTCTTTGCGATAAGAAGCACAAGCAACAGTGTTGAAACCAGGCAGCCCTGTGGGGTTTTCTCATGAGGGAACATGCTGATCTTAAGGCTTGGCTAAGATGAAACTGGTGACTGGTGATTGTACATCTACCACCCATATTGTTATTCTGTCAACATGCCTGTCCAGCATAAAGAAAGTTTATCCAGGAAGAATACATTGCTGAATTGCTTTCTAACAGCTTCATAGAAATTCTGTCATTAAGAATACACTCTGATATACTAAATAGAATTGAAACTTTACTTCATTGACTTCAATTATAAACATTGCACTCTTTTAATGTTGACTCAAACATACATAATTATTATATTCATTGGTTTAATAAGTTACTGACCTGGATATCTGTTGTGTCCATGGAAAAACTAGCTGATCAGTAGGTGAAACAGTGTCTGAACCATGGCAGTTCATACTGTAGGTTTACAGCCTGGCATATTAATCTAAATCAACGCTGATTTCGTTTTACCTTTGGCAGTGCAGAAGTTGCTTCATTACCAGTTTTGCTGTAACTGTTCCAGGGATAGTAACTTTTTCAAGGAAGGTTGCGTAGATGAAACAAAATGGAACAGTTCACTCCGGGTTTTAAGTGCAGCAGCCCCAGGTCTGAATTCAAGGTAACATTCTCTGAATGTCCTGAAATTATAGATCCAGTTGTAATGGACTACAGAAAAGGGAATACAGTAAGAATGTAAGGACAGAGTTAATGCTTTGCCAAATATGTCTAACCCAGTCTCCTGACTTCAACTGTGTCTATAATAGACATCCACGGAAAAGTAGGCTGCGTGTAATACTTTTGAGCACTCACTCATTCACTTATTGTTTTCTGCTTAGTGAGTGACCTGAGCCCACTGTATTTTATATATCTGGTAACCGTAGTAGATTTTTTTTTCTGAGTATTTTTTGCTCCTCCCCTGGAATCCCTAACAATTTTTGCATGCACAGCATCCTATGTCAATGAATTCCACAAGTCCCTCATCTACCTGAAGAACCAACTCCTTCTGTTTGCTGTAAATCTGGCTCACACTGGGCTCGGGTGACAGCATCTCATGAGACAGTGAAAGCCAATATCTACACTCACTCCAGCCCACTCATGATTTTGTAGTCCACTATCATATTCCTTTCCATCAAATGTAACGACATCAGCCAGTACGGGCTTCTGACATTTTACAACTGGTTGCTAATTTTAACATGTTATCTCTGAAATGGTAGGCCTATATTAATCAGAATGGGGTTTTCGTGTTTATTTTTGTTGTTGTTATTGATGTAAAGCAGGAAAGGATAGTTTGAAACCTGTCTATGTTTTCCATGGCCTAGAGTATGCACCTACTGCACAAGGATCAGAAACTGAAATTTTTTTCATTATGTGCCCCAATCTCCCTTTTTGTCCGTGGATCAACTTCAGACAGCAGCAATCAGAGACTACACTAATTTTTCATTAGAGGTAGAGTGGATTTTCCAATAACAAAAAGCAGATTTTTTTTCCCTAGCTGTGACGCTGAGTTTCACTGGAAAATTGTGGGATTATAGCATTCATTTTTAAATTTTTTGTGTAAAAGCTTCTTTATTCTACAGTAGTTCAGATTCTAGCACAACTGTCTCTTAACTCATCTACGAGGCTAGTTGTGCCTCACTAGCAAATTACTACTGAAGTCTTCAAACCCTAGGTATGGAAGGTTCCAAAAAAATACTAATTAGTTAAACATCCAAGTTTGTTCTTACCCTACAGTAGGATTTATTGCAACACACACAAAGTATATTTAAGCTGATGAACTCTTTCTCCTGCCCAAGAACTGGTAATGATTTCACATTTGCAAGGCTAATTGACATCATGTTTACTTGCTGCAAACACTGATAGATGACCAAACACATTTCAATTCCTAAAAAGACCTTTTGTGTTTAAAATACATTTAAGAGGTTAGAAATGTTTTTTTTCCTTTTTTTTCTTTTTCTGATAACAGAAATGAGACTCTTAATTTTACAGGTATTATCCACAATTGCACGTCAAGATGTTTTGAATCTGCAAGAAGTTCCAGATAGTAGACAGGGATTTTGATCCTCAGAGATTGCTTGAGACCTTGCTGTGTTCTCTGGTTCTTTGTGCTTTATCTCAAGCTATAGCTTCTTATTTACGTTTATTTACTCAACCTTTATAGCTGAGGATTGTTTCATTCATGTCTCTTAACAGGAGATGAACTGACTCCTTGCTTGTCTGTGATGCCTATGTAATAGCATTTTTCAAACTTGATTCACTGAGTAGCGAGTTTAGCATTGTTAATAATTTTTGGTATTTCTGTCTGGGTTTTAGGACAGAAATGAATACAGACTTCCTGAAAACCTTGAATCATCTCTTTTTGCTTATATCTGCTTGCAGACTTTATTTAGATACATTTTGGCATTTTAACTAAAAGATGACAGCTTTTTGAGTCTAATATCATCCTTTCCAGATTCTCTTCCTTGTTTTTCTTCTCCTAATATTCTGTCCAGCTCCTACACTCAATTCACTGTACCTTGTCCTTCTCATCTGATATTAGATTTCCAGATTTATGAGGAGCATTCTAAACTTCTTACAGATTTTCTGTCCTCCTTCCAAGGATATTGTTTGACTTGTAGTGTATTCTTTCACCCTTCGCTACTTACACAATTGATACCTTTTCTTATCTTGTTTAAATGCCTCGTGGTTCTTTTTATAGTATGATGAATTTCTCTATATTTGTGTGTGATTTCATGCTCCTTTGTTCCATTACATATTTATTCTATTGTTTTGCTTAGTCTTTTTGCACTTTTTCTATTATATTTATATCTGTAATATAGTTATATTACCACACCATTTTATTTCAGTGTAATATAACAATACAGAACATGTTTCTCTTGCTGCAAGGAAACTTGGTGACACAGACTGAGCTTCATTCATCAGCCCAGAGTTCCTGAAAAATGTCACTCACCCTCTCCAGCACAGGAGCATCAATAGTAAATATTTTCCTCTTTTTTTATCTGGGCATTGCTTGCTGTTTCCCAGTCACATCTTGTCCTCTATCCCTCACTGCTTCACATGGGCCTGTTTCCTTTACCGATATAAGTAAGACAAATCATTTGTATCATGGTGACATTCAGACTGGCAAATGACATCAGCCTCCTTTGTGCTAAATGTTATTGCAGTCTCTAGTACAGGAAGATTTCACTTTTGAGGTAGACTATGGTGAATATTAAGTATACTGTCGAACATAAGCAAAGGTTTCTTTCTTTCTGGAGCAAAACTAAATCAGTGAAATTCCCTAAAGGTGAAATATGCCTTGATACTTGACTGAACTGGAACATGAATTATTTGTTTAAGGTGAGATTTACTTTACTTACAGGTGGGTATCTAAATCACGGATAATTTTCTACATTTCCGTTATGAGCAAAGGAGATACAGTCAATAGGATTAATGGAATACAGGGTGTAATTAATCTGAGCAGGTATAAATAATTGTCTGTTTCAGCATGAGCTAAATCACTCCCAAGATTTCATTGACACTATTGAGTAGATCCCTACTATCATAAAGAAAGTCTAGAAGAATATGTCAGGTGTAGCGACCTTCATATAGCCAGAATTCCAGTGAAAGAGCTATGAATTGAATGGCTATCATTAGATTTCAGCTTCTATCTCCTAATTAAATGATTAAGGTTTAATTTTTGCATAATCATCAGTCCTGATTCTCTGAAAATTGTATGGGAGCTTTCAGATGAATGCAACAGAATAAATACTGAGCAGAATCTCTTTGCCTGCATCTGCTCAACATGATAACAATAACATTCCCATCACTGATTTCAAAGGATGCCGTAGAGCACTCCAGGGTGCTTTTTGAAGATATCCCACAGATTCAGTATAAGACAAAAGCTGTCAGAACTTTGCTTCCTTTTTTTATTGGTATTATTATTATTTCCAAGGCTGTCATATGCTCAAAAGTTACATTGCAATCAGTTAATGATTTAATGGAAATAAGTAAGACAATTCCCTTAGAGCTAGTATATCCCCAGGATTAGACAGATTTCTGTCAGGTTATAATAAACCTTCTCAACACCTACTGGGCCCAGTTTCATACCACTTCAAAGAATCAGTTAAAATACCACCAATAAAAAGAAAAATTAAAAGAGCTTTTTAATCACTTTGTTTGTCCTTAAAAATAATACAAAATATTCTCACAATGACACCAGCTCAGGGAAAAACAACACAAAAGCAAATCTTTTAAGTATCTTTATTTAAGTGTATTTTAAACATTGCTCATAGAGCTGGAATTACTGTACAGATGTTTCTCATTTACTTAAAGCAACTTATTTTACCCATAAATCCCAATTTATGCCCACTAGAAATGATCCCCTCACTATAATAGTAGTGTTAATAACATGGTGATGTGCTGCTGCAACAGTTGTCTTCCTATCCTGAATTTATTGCCATTTGAGCAGGGGAGAAGGCCTGTGACTGCAGCAGCATGTGGCACTTAGTCAAGGTTTTCAACACTGAGGATGTCCAGCCTTTTGTTCCTGATCACTCTTAAGGGGCTCAGTATCTGTCAGAGCTCCACTTTCTGGAGGGCAATACCACAGCAGCACCCAATGTATTGTACGGGAGAACAATATGACAGGAATCCTTCACAACTGATTCCTTTATTTGTCTTTTGTTTATTGCTTCCTTCTCCTTCTTCTGCATAGTACTTATTCTAGTAAAATATAGCCATTAATTGCAGAAGACTGGGTGCTGAACTGCAAATCAGTTCCGAAAAATTCAAGACATCAATTTGGTTGCTATTTCTTGGTTAGATACTGAGTAGTCCTTTTGCATTTTCATTGTAGCAGTACCAGTAGGTAGGAAAAAGTGAAGATGTTTGCTCTTCATTTTCTTTTACCATTTTACAATACGCAGAGGAATCTGTCATATAGTTACAGCTGCTTTAAGATTTGCTACTAAGTGTGAAATCAACATGTTATGTATTTCTTTGTAAAACTCCTTAAGCATTGGGTTATTTTAGATGAAGTTTGCCAAATCAGTCTCATGCTGTGACCTCTGAAATGCTGAAGGGATGTCTTGTGTATCTTATCTGCTTGAATTAAACACTGAGCTTCTTTAAAACATGCATTTTAATTGGTTTTAGAACTAAAAATGCCACCTGTGACGAATGGTGATGCTCAGGGAATTCCATTAGTATTCCAGAATTTCTTTGAAAGCTGTCTTCCATGTGACAGATGGAAAAAGTTGGTACATGAACCAAGTGAAATAAATAATGCAAATAAGTATGGGTATGTACCTTGTGGATGTCCCTTTTTTCCTGACAAAATTGTTATAATAAAAGCTGTATGTGTCAATACACTAAAAAAAAATCCTTGTTTGATTATTTTACCTGTTTCTAACTATTCCCAAATAATGAACTTTAGGTGCTCACTACAAATAAGGCTGATTTTTATCCTACAAGAACAAGCATGAACTTTATGTTACGCTTTGGCAGTCATTAAATATTGTCCCGAGACCACCATGCGCACCACAGCACACTTCTGCTAAGAAGGAGAAACAAAATGCATGTTACTCTTGTACAGCTTTGATGCAGTACGTCTCAGTTCTGGAAGAAGGAAAGTAGGAAATCAGACAGGGGAAGAATCATGTGGTAGATATTGTTTGTTTCATGGCTCCAAAGCTACATTTATCTTCTTCATATCCTGTATTATTCAGATATAAAAATTGGTACTGCAGTTATTGTAACAGTGTGTTTCCAGTCATGCAGCACTATCCAGGTATTAGCAATTTATTGGGAAGGCAGTATCTTTTACACATCCGCTGTTCCGTTTCTAATTGCCTGACGCTTATTTAGTATTGAAGGGAAGGACATAGTAGAGATCATTGGAGCAAAACTCCTTTTCTGCTTTGCCCCATAAGCTTGCCTGGCTTTCTAAGATATCTGTGAGACAGACACTCACTCTCTCTCTGCTACTGTGTGAATTGAGAAACCCAGGATCCGGAAAGGCACCAATTACTATATTTTATGGGAATATACGATGTTCATTTTTAAGGCGATAGAGGGCAAGGAATGTCTTTTCTGTTTTGTATACTTGGCTGCCCCTCTCTTATTAATCAGAAAATGTTTTGGCTCAAGCACAGCTTTGAATATATATTTTAAGGTTTCTCATATTTATTGATTTTTCTGTGACTTGGAGTCTTGGAGTCCATTATCATAAGAGCCAGCACTGCAATCTCGCGTACCTAGCACTGTGCTTCATCATCTCTCTCAAATCTCATTCAAAATGTGAGACTGACGTGGAGTAAGATCCATGTGGTTGGTATTGTATATACCTTCCATTAAAAACTGGATTTCATGGCTAATGTCTGCCTTGACCATACCAGATCAATTTTAATACCATTATTTCCAGCATCTGCCAGCGAGAAGAAAGTCAAGTAGGGAAAATCAATAAACTCTACAAAAAAGAAGAGAAAGAAAATATATAATTAATATATTAAAAAGCTTCAAGTATCTGCTAAAGGCTTATTAATCCCTTTGATTTCAGAACTGCTGGTATGAACCCTGGCTGGTGAAAGTAATCTAAAGCTGTGACCAGCTCATAATGATATGGTTCCATTTGTATGATTTGCACTGCCCCTTGCCATTTGATGTGTTTGCTTGCTCAGCCTGCATCCTGAATAGTCCAACTTAATCAGAACTTTTTTTCCAGCTCTGTCGCGAAAGCTCCACCTAATTAAATGGTGAAGTGTCTAGTCAGGGTTTAAGGGATGAGTGACATTCACAACAATGGTATCAGAACAGTTTTTATATTAAAAATAAAGACAGAAATAAAGGTAAAACAACATTTAAACCTGAAATATGCTTTTCACTCCAGTAATTATCTTTCTTATTTGGTCTTTTAATCTATTTTGCGTTATTTGAAATCAGCACATCTTTGCAAATTGTGACTTCTAGAATTTCAAACCACTGTTTCCTTGGCTTCATCCACTCTGCCATGCCTTATTAACAAGATCTGGCCTTGAAGCATTTATCAGCCAGGCAGCTTAGTTTTAGCTGTCTTAGCAGAGGAAAACATAGGCTGGAACCCATTCACTAAAAATATGTATACAAATATACTATATTCTGCTACATTGGAATTTAAATTCCCTTCTTACTTACAATATTGTGCATTAAACGAAACTCAGTGACAAATTATCAGTAAATTCAAACATTATAAATGTGTGTGACTGGTTTTATGATATCCAAGCACATTACATGTCATCTAATGATACTGCAGCATAAACTTTATATTTTGTGATGAATAAAAGTATTTGGACTTTGCATGACACTTCTTCCTATATTTGCAGAAAGTTTTAACAACTATTCTCTTCCACTTATTTTTTCTATAATCAGAACAGAAAGATCAAAAGCCTACAAACCAGAAAAAAAACTGGAATCATTTTTAAAATTTGTTTACTGCCTACCAATATATTCAAACAATTCTTCTAGACTCCAGACCACTATACTTCAATGGAGACTCAAGACTGTGATGCTGCCTTTCTTCAAAAGACAGCAGGTACAGTATCTAGGTCCGTGCTCTTAGTTATACCCAAAAGGAGACCTTGTATTCATGTATTTGCAACTGCATCAGTCCTCTGTTAATGAGCTGTCTTGTAATGTTACTACATACCCTTGTGTAATTTTCTGCTAACCAGTCACTTCCTGTGATTACTGCCACATTCACTGTTCTGCTTCTGTATGTCTGGATGTGGGAAAAGACAGAAGGTGCCCTTTTAGCTCTGAATTGTTTGTCCGCATGAAACCAACATAACTAATAGAGAAGCAACTGAGAGACCAAGATAAAACATTGTTTTATTTGGTAGATTATTAATCTATTAAAGATCTCTCTTCAAAATAGATTTCTGCTTTGTTAGTTCCAGACTTTTTCAGCCTTCTAGAAAAAAAAATCATAATTTACTAATATTTTTGGAAATATAATAATTTCTCCTTCTGGATTGTTTAGTTTTACTATCTCTGCAAAAGGTACTTTCACCTTGAAGTGAACCTTTGATCCCCTTTAACACAGTTCTCTGTTTTACAAGGATGAGTGGGATGAGTGAGACATGACAAATCACAATGAAAGTAGTTTTTTATAAATTGGTGACTGTGTAAATGTCAATCTGTAAATGTTTGTTTTTATAGCTGAAACAGTCTCACTTGATTTCTCCTCATCAAATGCAAGTACTTGAAAATTCCACCGGGAAAGCAAAGACATTGCTTATAGCTCATTTCTTCCTTTAAATGTGCTTTAGATATCCAAGCTTTTCAAGGGCCTTTGTTTTTGCGTTTTTTGTAAAGACGGTTTTCCTGAGGGATATGCCAATAGTAACCACTGGTGCATCTACACCATAAATTGGAAATGCACATTATTGATTTCTCAGAATTGTTGATGATAATACAAAATATTAAGCAAAAAAAAAAAAAGATTTTGGTCTTTTTCTAAAATTAGTCAATTTCCCATTACATCAGGAGATGAATCTAACAATCAGAGGAGGCTGTATAAAATATCAGTTAAAGATGGAATTCTAGTCCTGTGGTTGTATCCTGGGAATGAAAGTGTGTGAGACCAGTTTTTGTCTCTTTCACAGATCACTTAAGTGATCCTAGTCAAGTATGTCTCTGCTTCAATCCCTCATCTGTCTGTACGAACATTAACAGAAAGATGCACAAATTATATTAACTAGATATTCACTCAAAAATAGGAGACTTCTGGATTAATAAAACTATCAGCTTTCAAAAGAAAGCTGAAAAGAAATGAGTTTTGGCTTCTGATAGCACCTTAAACTGTCAAAGAATACAACATGGAGAAAATGACTAAATATTTAAGTTCTCTAAGGCATGTCTGACATGACAAATGAGGCAGACATAAAAAATACACTACTTGTTATGCAGTAGTATGGCGGTTTTTTATGTTTTCTTTTTTTTTCTGAGACTATACTTATGTTGGCTTTATTTTGAAGAGTAGTTTTGCCAATATAGCTCATAAAGTAGCATTTTTTGATTTATTAAATATTTTAATCTGACAAGCAAAATGACTTCAAATGTATTTTTAATGAAGTTTATGTAGTGGACACTAGAGGAACTGTATGTTTGACAAAAAAAAAGCTTGAAACACATTAGTAAAAGGTTTAGAATTTTAAGAAAATATTTTGAAGTAAACCAGTAAACAACAGCTCTATAAATTTGTTGGCCCAAGGGATAATTTTCATGTTGCGAATTAACACAATTAACTGCTGTAATGAAGTTTGCCTTATAATAAATAAAACTTCAAACCTAGATTTATAAGTTCATTGCCTTTCTATGATATTGCTAATTTGTACTAGAGAAAAATTATGTTACTGTTTTCACTATGGGTGCATTTCTGAAAGTGAGTTTTTATTAGAACTAAATCCAGCAAGCATGGATAAGACATAAGCTGCTGACCCTAAAATAATTCAAAATTTAATTCCTATGAAAGGCAGATTATCATATATCATGGCACAAAACTAACATGCTTACAGGTACTATAGGGGAATGATATATTCTGTGTCTTCAGATCATCCAGAACACATACATGACTGAAGATACACTTTACACTGCTCCACCACAGATAATTCTCTCCTATCTCTTGGAAACACTTGTCCGTTTCAGTCAAGAAAAAAAGAGTGATTTGTTTGTCTGGCCCTTACTACTTTTTCCTATTGCGGTTACTTGTAATCTTTCATGTCTTATGGGGATAACTTTTCTACTGACTAGAGTAAATGAAAAAAATGTAGTACCAGGGATATAAAAAAAAAAACAAACCATAAAACAAACACCTGCACTTAAATTCAGGCAATCCTTTAAAAAGAAACACATTTGATGGGGGGAACAGGGGCATTATATTTTATTGGAACAACTGACAAAGCTAAAACACGGAGAAGCTTCCCAATATGAAGACATTTTTACAAGACTGAGAAAGAACTAGCAGCTTCAAGCAAACCCTGAGGTAAAACTAGTCATTCCTTGTTTGGCTTAATTCTATAAAGCAATCAGAATATTTAAGAGAAAAGGCAGTCACAAGATTCTAAAAGAAAAATGGGTGTCTTAGAAGTAAGTTCCGTTTCCCCTTGGAGAACCTGATAATGTGGGCAGATCAAAAGGTTTTGAGTAGGACTGCGATAGCTGAGGTAGTCAGGAGCTAGTGGTGCTGTGCTGCTGGGTGGAGACGACTCATGACACATAAGTAGTTCCACTGATGATGGAGCAACTCGGTTTTGTAGTTACTACTGTCTTGGTTCTTGATTAGGCTCGATGGGACAGAGTCAGTGAAGTCAATAATATTTCTGAGATTTCCACAGGACATCCGTTGTGTATAGAAAGGAGACTTGAAGGTGTTGTATCAGACATTCACCAGGATGATCAAATCAGAAGTGCCTGAATTTTATGAAAGACTGCAGAACCGATTCAGAGACTGATTCCTTCATGTTTGATCCTTTTAATGGTGAATTGAGAAGGATATATGCAGTTGTAAAGTTCTGGCCAATGTATGCTTAACTACCTACCGCTTCTGAAAACTGCTGTGGAAAAAGTGAGTCTGCAAAAAAACATAGCCAAGGGGCTATATGAGTCATTTGCCTTGGAAAACACAGTCACTTACCCTTATTTTAAGCATGCAGCTCTGATTATGATACTTTATAACTTACAAAGAAAAGATTCAGGTCAAAAGTGGCCCTATCAGTGCTCGAGCTCTAACTGTGGAGGACTACCTTTAGAGGATTTTTTGCTAGCTTCAGGACCGAAAGAGAGGGGAAGTGGGCTCAGGGAGTTCTGTTCAAGAACAACCACATAACAAGAGAAAGACAACAAATTTTAGAGGTCCTTTAACCCCAGCTATATTGGGTCAGTCCATAGATCTACCTGTATGGGATACCCTGTATCCCATCTCTAACAGTATCAAGCAATAGATGCCTATGACAGCAGTTTGTGACTCAAGGGTGTGCTGACTAGCAGAATTGTCTGCTCATAAAGAGAGAAATTGAATGCTGACCCACCCCAAGATATAAACCTGCTAGATGAACTAGCTTCACATCATCTCCTATAAACCACTGTTGAATCCCATATTTGCAAAAATTTGGTAGCGTTAATTTAAATGCAAAAATGTTGACGGAAAAAGTATTCTTTGTGATAGCTTCTTATCAGAGAATAAATGCCTCATTAATCTTAGACATTTCATGCTAAGAAGATTATTGAAGTTAGACAGAATGATGAGTAACTTTGTAGGGAGCACAGATTGTTACATGCAGGAATGCTTTCACCCATTAGTCTCCCTCCATACTGTACAAGTCACTTCTTTCATTTCTCAGGCTGCAGGCTGGAGCATGCTGCTCTACCACTGATCCACAGCTCCTGATTTAATTAAAAGAAGACAGATGGGGTACAGTACATTAGTATACATTCACCTGAGTTTCCTTTGTCATCTCAAGAAAAACAGAGTGGAGGAAGAAATGGAAAGGGTCTTGAAACCAGCATGAAACTTTATGGGCAAGAGTAAGTCTAAATACAATACCTGTGGATATTCCCTGTCTGCTTGTTAGCTGTGTTTTCACCTGCTAATCTAATGTAAGCATAACAAAGCTGACATGTATAATATGGAAGCTGCAAGTTTAGACTATTTTGTTGTGAATATAATTTAATCTATAATGGAATAAAATAACAGAATACTCTCTTGATTCAAGATGTTTAAAGCTGTGTGAACGTTATGAGTGTAACTGATATTTTGGCACTAAGAATATGCAAAGGGAAGACTTGGTTGTAGGCTCTCCATGGGTGAGCTAAGGAAGGCTGCTGTGATAGTCCCTTCTTATACTGTCCACCAAATGTTTTCTAAATTTTTGTCTAAAACAAGGCTGTACGTATTTGATCAGTGTTTTTACTGGGAGCAAAGCGAATCAGAAACTTCCATAGTGATGTTTATACTCCCATTTTTTCAGCAACGTGTGCCTTGTAGTGTGGCTATGAACAGCAGATCCTTCCCCAGCTCAGAAAAAAAAATGTTTTTTTAAACTTCATTCTCAAAGAGTAACTTTAATCATGTGGTCATATGACTCAGGCTGTTATTTGTAAATCAGTTTCAAAATGTAACTGCTTAAATAGCTTTCCACTGCACTTTGGAGGTCCACTAAACTTCTTGTGCCCGGTGGCCTGTCAGATACAAATGCTATGTGAGACTGCTGAAACATTCTAAGCAAGAAGGAAATGGGGTTCAAGAACAAATTAACAAGGGCTGGCTGTCATGCTTGAACCCCTCATCTTTTGACATTCCAGGAGCTTGGATCCAGCCTGTTGAATTAGCATTAAGATTGTGCCTGTGCTTTAGATGAACCTTAGTCAAAAATTTAAAAGCTGTAGTGTTTGGGATGTAAAATGCGAAGTATTTGTAAAGTGAGAGAGGAAGGAAAGTTCAGAAGTGAAAACTGTTACTGTGCAGCATTTCAGAATAGGCAAGTTTAAATATATAGATTTCTGTAATTCTGAGGAAGAAAGGTGAGGTAAGCTTGATGGAAGACACACTTTTCCGTTTTCTCACAGTGTTTTTGAAGGTCTACTTCACTACAAAACATATCTGTTCTATAAGAATATTGAAACAATGAGTGTTTGTGAAGTAATGACTGTTTGAAAAGTATTTTTTCTCAACTACATGTATCTCAGTCAGTCAAGCTAAAATTTTCTCCTGTATCCAGTACAAATAATAATCTTTTTACTTGATAGGAAACATCATCCTAAGGTGTATGTGGAGTTGCTAAATGGGAAGTAGAAAATAATAAAAAAAAAACCAAACAATGGAGAGAATCTCAAAACGGTATATTTGAGATTTGTAGTCGGAGGAGAATTAGCTCAGACTTTTACTCAATATGAGTCTTTCACAAGATCTTCCATCAGAAACTCTTTAAACTAGCAGATTAAACTCTTTTCTCATTGTGAGGTGCAGTGAAATCATTCTTGTTTCAATCCATTTTCATCATCAGTCCAAATTAATTCCTAGATTGGTAAAAAATTACAGACTTTTGTCAGTCAACATACTCAGTTCACATTGAGTTTGTCTGTTACCTAGTTTATTTGAGTCTTTTAATAGCTGTACAGAGATACATGGAAAAGAAATAGTGAACTACCAGTCTCTAACATCAATAAATGAATAAAACATACACTATAAGAAAAGAAGAGATGAAAGTAAGGAGATACGCTCATCATTCCTATTACTCATGAACTCTTTTGAGGTCATGCACTATTTATCATGCGTCTTTATTTTCAAGTATGCTCAAGGAGAAAGTAATGTGCTTTAAGATTGAATACCAGATATGCTGCCTGAGGAAACTTATTGTTAAAAAAAAAAATTTGGAGACAGTGAGTATTATTTCAGGGCAGGCTCATCTGTAATGCAATAGTCTCTTTTAGCTGGTGTTAAAAAATGATTTTACTGGGCATGTCTGGTCTGTGGCTTATGATATACACATGTTAAGTACTAAAGCTATAACTCACAGAGCACTTTATCTTTCCCTGCCCTGCTACTGGCACCATTTTCTTAAGTATTTCACATACTGACCAAAGTTAATCATGTTCATTGTCAAATTGCTGAGAACCTTGCCATAGTTTCATTTTTTTTCCTGTACAAATTATGAGACTTTTATGATGAGATATGGAAATCATATGGCCTTAGTTCAGATCAAGAAACTGATAAAAAAGAACACAACTTATTAGGTAGACATTAAAATGTTTTCCTGCAATTCACAGCCTGACTGCTCTGACTTTTAACTCTGGTTAAACAATGAAAGAACCAAAACTAGAAACAGAAAGCAAAGACAGAAGAAAACGCCTAATTATTGTTTTCAGCAGTACAATTAACCTCTTTAATTGCTGATCCTCAGTGATTTAAGCAAAACCTAGGAATCTTCAGGGAGATAAACATTAGCTATTTGTGGAACAGCCAAGCGAATCTAAGTAAGGGAGGTTAAATACAAATATTCAATGGGTATTTTTCCCAAAATGCAGACAAAGCAAATAGTGGTCACCTTCTTCAAATCAACCAAAAGCAAATCCACATATTCACTCACTAAGGTGTATAGTTAAATCTGTCTATCAAAGTGTAGCTGTCTCTTGTTGGAATCCATTCATTTCCCTTTCTCCTCAAGTCTTTCAGAACAAAAGCTAACTCAATGGATAGATGCTTCCTCGTGTCTTTGTCTACCACTCCTTGAGATTCAGTGCAACAATTTGTCAGTCCTAGATGGTGACAAGTATCATGATAACTTGCTAATTTACCAGAAGGTACTGTTTCAGATGTATTATTATGTGATGTATATAAAGTGTATTGTCAAAAGAAAGTGCAGATTCTGTTAGGCTTGTGAAACATTCATAATGTATCCATGTTTACTGATCTTTCTTTGGCAGGTGCATCCTCTCATATTTCCCCAATATGTTCCCTTGTTTACAATCTTGCAGCCAGCTTGTTGACAACAGATATTTTCTGCTATTGTGGCTTCATGAAATCTAGTGGAGTTCTTGCTAATTCACTCACTACTTCATTTTCAGGCAGAAGTATAACTTGGGATTCTGCCCTTTTCTATGCACCAAGTCTAACCAGAGGGTTTTTTTAAATCAAATTGAGTCTCCTGCTTTATTTGCTTTTCATGAACTTTAGATGTTCTGGACGTAATTTCTCCCCTATCCCAAATCATTTCATCATTCTTTGACAGCCAGTTTAATTAACCCACAGGCACTTGGATCTTGCACTTTGTTATAGAAAGTAACGTGTGTCAAATTTGGGTTAGCTTTTGGGTTGGGATATTCATCAAACTTATTGTAATACACTCATTTTTTTTCCCTCTTCATTTCAGATAACACATAAATTAATGGATTGCAAAGCCAGAAGGAACCATTGTGATCACCTCATGTAACCTCTCCTGCAAAAAAAGACAAAGAAAGTCATCCAGAGTTTTATCCACCTATGCATTTATTTTAAGTGTGCCTCTATCCAAGTGCCTCTGAAATAAATAGGTCACATTCCTTCTCCTCTCTTCTCTGTGTTTTAAGGATACTCTGCAAGGTTTTTGGTTTTGACACCTTATTTCTGAATGATTTTCTATTTTCGTCCAGTCCTGGGTAACTGAGCATCCTAGGCAGTGGCTATGAATCAGAGATACATGGATAAGAGCAGGCAATCTGTAACCCCTACTTGATCATGCGTTTGAACAATGTAATTTTTTTTATTTCATTTTATTAACAGTGTTTATTTTCTTATACAAGATCTGAAAAACAAGCTTTCTTTGCGGTTTCTGTTTTCTTTGTGAAATACTGACCAAAGCTACCAGCCTCATAGAATCATAGGATCATAAACTGGTGTGAGTTGGAAGAGACCTTAAAGATCACATAGTTCCAACCTCTCCGCCATGGGCAGGGACACCTTTCACTAGACTAGGTTGCTTAAAGCCCCATCCAACCTGGACTTGAACACTTCCAGACAGAGGACATTATGACACTGTTAAGCTCATGATGAAAAATGAATAGATTTAAAGGTAAAAAATGTTCTAGTAATGGATTCATGTGGTAGTGAAGGTGTTAAAGCTAAAAGGTTTTTAAAATATTTATACTCTGACAGGAGTGGGGAACATGCTGAATCACTTACACTGATGAATATTTAAAAATAGGGCACAGATGTCTAATTTAAATATCGAAAATTTCTTGGCATCTTACTAGTTGTTACTACATTTTTTTAACATGTATTTTATTCACACATTCAAATTTACTTGCTCTGATTTGCTTTGTCAACTGCAGCAGGCTGACTGATAATCCACACTTTGAAAGCTGCCAATGCCTCTCAAACAAAAGTGAAATTTAAGTTTTGCAGTGTGGACTTCAAAATTGTTCAAAACTTTTAGTTGCTTTGTCATTAAGTTTGGTGGGTGAAAGTGCTTTTCTGATGGATGAAAAAGAGGAGATAGAGGATAAGATCCTGGCACCTTTGATATCAAAAGAGACCTCCCATTGACAGTAATGGGGCCAGAAGTTCACCTGCTGTTATCTGCTTAGCTATCTGTCTGTACATTTTTAATGTACTCAGGTGAGTGGAATATGAACACTAGTTTAAAGCTGGAGTATGGAAATGTCTCTTCTTCCTAAGTGACTCAGTAGATTCTGCAACCTGTAAGATGTGAGGAGATGCTAACCCTTTTTAAAACAACTTCTGATAATCCAATATGGAGAACAATATATTATTCAACTAACCTGTTTGTAGTGTGCTTAATGTTGCTTTACAGCTTCATTTTAAACACAGTTTACAGCCTTTAAAAAAGAAGATAAAATCATTTTTGAAATTAATTTTTGACAACATGAATGTTTCTTGTACGAGATTTTTGTTCTAGTTAACTCTTTTCTTGAAAAAAGGCGCAAATGACCTTCAAATGTATTTTATTAATTTTTTTAGCTTTTTTTGACAGAATATTTTTTACAAAAGAAAACAACTTATACCTCAGCTCATTGAACAACAAATGAAAATCAGCTTTTAGCTTAGTTCCTCTCTCAAAAACCCACATTCTTGTAGTGTTTTTAAATTTCTAAAAAAAAAAAAAAAATGTCTGGAGCTTTTCACCTAGCCTTAGAATTTGGTGTACTGATGATCTATTAATTCATATGAATTTAAAAAACAAAATAGCGAGACTCTTTTCTTTCTTAAGGTACCATCATGAAGCTGACAAAGCTTGTTCTAAAGAGCATATCAATTCCTTGATTCATCATCATCCAAACATTAAATACAGTATTTAGTAGGCCCATTATGTTAATGCTCAAAAAATCTCTCTCTATTCCTAGTGTTCACAGATATGAATATATTCATTTCTCTTGCAGATTAAATTTTACTTAGCTCATCCTTAAAATGGGGGGATCATTACAGGAAATTCAGTGCCATGGATCATACAACAAGTAAGAAAAGACGGCTATCACATTTGGTTTTAGGACTAAAATCTATGAATCTTCATTTATTCCATGCCTTCTGACTAATGAAAAAGACATAGGTTTGTTTTCTCTGAAATGTGCATGTTCCATTGAACATCATTGGCAGATATATAAGTATTAATAAAATAGCTTTGTGAATGCATCAGAGAATTACTTGAGGGAAAGAAACCGATGAAATTATATGGCAAGGTGTTAACATCAAACATGAAGTATGTTCCTGATCTGCCAGCAATGGCAGACCTAGTTAAAGGTGATGGGTGTGCTAAGTCTCTTTCACGAAGGTTAACTCTAAGGAAGACTTCAATGGCTTTTGATTTTGTGTTAGATAATATGGGCTACAAGTGAAGGCATTTCCTTCTGTTGTCCATATTTCACCATCTTCATAATCTTTAATGTGTTCTCGGAAATGCAATGACTCTGAGCTTGGTTGAGCACTTGATGCACACAAATACTTTTTGGCCTTGCTCTGACAACAGCTTACTTTCCTTTATACTCACAACTTCCTTTCTAGCTTTTGGAAAGTTAGTTTACTAGAGAAACTTCTGTGGTTAGTTCCAGCTCTAGTGATTACTATTCATGTATTTCCATTCCTGCTGCATAGCTACTGCACTATCGTAACATGCATGCATGCAGGCTGCAAAATTTGGTCTTTATTTATTTAGCTGATAATCCATGTAAAATGACTCCTCTGGATCCCTATCAAGTGATATTCATTAATATGAGCCATATATGTAGAAAATATAATGTGCACTTGAAGCTGTACACTCTTTAATTAAATCTCAGCATATAAAATAGGCAATGAACTACTAATTTTTTTGCTGTTTTGAGCTTTGCAGCTGATATTGCAAACAAAATGTTAAAACATCTTCTAGCAGGGAAATAAGGAGCATTACTTCTGTTTATGAACTTTGTCTACTTAATTTGTGCATGGATTTACTTTCCAAATAATAGCAACTGTAAAATGAATAAATTACATGTATTTTTACTGAAAAGATTATAACCATAGACATCAGGTAACGTATGGTGTAATATTTATTATTTGGTATCTAATAAGACACAGAGAGTGAAAGAGATAGAGGGAAAAACAATACACATATGATTTTAAAGGTAGTAAAAGCATCAAAGTAATAAAGTTATGCCTTTGGGTAAGGGTTTCCAGCAATGTGGCTAAAACCTGTGTCATCTAAAGCAGTTACGACCTGCTGACAAGGTGAACGGTCATCACTTCAATTTCTCATGGAGATATTTGTGGTTTAAAAGTCCTGCAATGCATAAATAAAATGGTAAGTTTGCCTTGATTACCAGCAACATTTTGTATTTGGTTTCAGAACTTGTTTCCCTGGGGTATTATTATAATACATAGGGTTATTTATATAGCATATAGGCAAAGATATTTTTCTTTATTACAGATTTTTCTCGAATACTATTTATTGACAGAGATAAAATCCATTACCAGAACTCATTATTTTTTAAATTTTAATTTATTTACACTGAGAATACCTCCTCCTCAGATGATTAGCTGCACCATTAGTAATGTTAATTCTTCTTTGCTTTCCCTTTATTAAGACAGTTAATTCAATTTTGTATGGGTATGAGCACAATCGTACGGGCTGAAAAATAGATGAGGAATGTGGTAATGAAACAGTACTGGGGGCTACATCTGGGATCAATACAGCTGTATTTCAAATTAGAAGTGGCTTAAAATATGTGTTATTATTCATATGTTATTAAGTAGGTAAGGTGTTGGCTAGTATAAAGTGGACAGAAATAGTGCACAGAAAATGTAGGTGAATTTTGTTGCCACGTTCTGTAAAGCCCAATATTTAATTAGTGAGAACAAATATCTTTAATCTTTTACACATCGCTCTAAAGAAGAGAATTAAAATATTGCAATGCAACTGAAGAAAACAGTTTACAAATTTTTGCTGTGAGTTTTTGAACTGTTTTGGTAACTTGTTTATCAGTAAAGGCAATGATAGGGTACCCAAGAACTACCACGCTAAACATCAGCTGTACTGTAAAAAGATTAAGAAGCTGCAAATAGTTGGGTGAGAGTTATGTGGTTTTACATAGAAATTGCAGGCAAAATAATTTTTCATTTCACATTTGCTGTAATTTACTTCTGCTTGATTCCTTTGAGATATTGTGAAGCTTACTGTGGATTGACTGTAACATAGGTTTTCTACATCCAGTAACAAGAACATAGGAAACTTGAAGCTTTCTGGAGTCTAAAAATCTGTCACAGAATCGTCTATCTGTAATGTTATTCTGTACGGCTTTCTTCATGAATTATATATAGGTTAAAAGAGTTTTCCATAAATAGAGGGTTCGCAGAAAGGACAGGATGAACATCTGAACTCATTGTTAAAAGGGGGAAGCCACATTTTACGTTCTCTTCTCAACTTGCAGTCACCCATCTAATGCGGCCGGCTACAAAAGTAACATTAGTTCAACATTAAAATTCAATAAGCCTCTTTCTTAGTTTCCCCAACAGGTCTCAAATATTGCACAGACAGGAACTACAAGGCTGCCACTGCAGCTTTTCCCAAGCACTGTGAGGAAGTGGATAACACTGTGCCTTTACTTGACTAGTGTAAGTCAGGTAAATAAAAAACTTAGAATTGTTGTTTAACCCGATGAGGGTTTTTTCCTTCCTTTCTTTTTTTTTTTTCATGCTTCATAAATGTTTGGTTTATTTTGTTTACAAAAGCTAGAAAGAAAATGAAAATGTTGACCTGCCTGGACAAGGTCCTATGCAGCCTGCTGTAGGTGACCCTGCTTCGGCAGGAGGGTTGGACTAGATGACCCACAGAGGTCCCTTCCAACCCCGAACATTCTGTGATTCTGTGATTCTGTGAACAGAGAAACAAAAATTATCAGTTGCTCCCAGTGCTATGAAGAAAGTCCACATACAAGAATGGCTAACTGCAGTATGAAATGGTAATTAATCTTTCAGTTAGTGGATAAGCAGTCTGTGTGGGAGTGAAAAAGAGAGTTAATTCTGGTTTTATTCCCAGTGCCATCAGATATCAGGAAAATCACCACTATAGTTCGTGGAGTCATACAAGTACAAAGGAAAGTTTGGTGTGTACATATTCTCTCAGAAAACTGTTTCTATGAACACATTATGTGAGCCTATTTATTAAACTGTGCATGAGTTATGTAAGCAAAGATAGAGAAACAGAAATAATTATAACCTTCCAGACAAGATAAGGAAAATGTGTACTCCCCAGACCTGCCAAAGACAATGCTGCACAATACAGTTCCCAGGCAAATAATGCTGGTTTTCCTATTGGTAAATGCCATTATATTGAGAAAGGAATAAAAATGTTAGGTTTCTATGAGGATGCAAACATAAATAAATGCAAACTTCCTAATGAAACTGTTTCTTGAAGAATCCGTCTTGGTAAAATCTATAAAACAAAATTAAATTAAGGTGCTTGTCATGAGATAGAATTCATTAATCCTTCTGGATTAAGCTCTCTGAATGAAAGAGAAGAAAAAGGTAGTTTTCAGGGAAGATTAATCATGCTTTTTGACGCTAATAGATATATCATTTTCTTATAATATTTTGATATTAATGCACTTAACTGTATCTGTAAAAAGACAAAGAGTGATTGTATTCTTCTCCTGTAGCTTCCTAAATACCACCTTTGAGGACTCTGCCTCTGTACTATCTCTCTGAACTATGTTTCTTTCTGTCAGTCTACATTGCTAAACTCATGTTGCTAATTCCAGAAATCTTAAATTCGTTGCTTATTCAGAACCATTTACAACACTTTTACATACCATGATATCTCACTCATGGCAATTTTAAATAGCTAGCTGCTTGTCTTAGGTTTCAGAAACAGAGAAATATTGTTTTGCTTCAGCATACAATTAAGGATTGACTCTGTAAGCACTTTTTGTGTGTACTTAACTGCTCATCTAAAGAACAGACTTCAGAACAGTTGTCCCTATGACTTATTGTACTGATGTGATTCTATTTTGCCTATGTCTATCTATACAGAAAGCTTATTTGTCAAAAAAATACATATTTCAGTAAATGCTGAAATTAGATTTGGTTCAAGAATGTATAAAAAGATAAGATTCCTTTTTTTCTCCAGAATAATTTAACAAACTACAAATAATGAATAAATAATCTAAACATTGCCATTTATGAAATGTTGTTCATCTGAAAGCTTTAACCAGTTCTGAAGGGTTTTTCCTGTGAAAATATTAAAGCTTATTACAAACGTCTAGCAGAAATACTTTGAGGTGATTTTACTGACTCGTAAAGCTGTGATGAGCCTGTTCAGTGAAAGCAAAATATTTTACCCAACTCTATATATCATTTCTCAAAGTATGTGAAAAAGAAAAATCAGGTGTCAAAATATTCTTCCTGTGCATTTTTTTTTCCTCAATACAATAAACTTTTTTTATTTCTGATAATGTATTTGGTTTTATAATGTGGTTGTGAGATATTAATTTTATATTAGCATGATACTAAATATTTAAAGTATAACACTGGGAAATAGATTTAAAGTTAAATATTTGTATACTTGTAAGGCTGTTTGCTCAGTAGAATGATTATATGTCTTATTAAATATAATAACAATGTAATTTTTTATTTTTTTGTAGAATGCAAGACATGCAGAGATCACTTGTATGTGTATTTCATTCATTTAATCTAATTATTGATGTTTTAAACTCTTGTTGCATCAATTGTGCAAATCTCTACTTAGCTAAATTCAGAAATAACTCAGTCCTTACTTTTAACAGTCATTTAATGTGTAAAATATGATGAAAATGCCAACTTTTACTGATTTATTATCAAACATATCTTCTAGCAAAATTTTTGAATTTTCCATTAAATATTTTTTAATTTGGTTTGCTTTTTTTCTTGGAGAATTATCTCGTCTTATTCTATCTGTCACCATCGAAAAGCAGAGAAGACTCTTAGGAGCTGCAATGAAAATACAGCTGTATTTTCTTTTTTTTATGTCTGTTTGCCTTTTTTTTTCTGTTCATGGTGCATGCACCAAGATTTATTTTACATTAATTTGGGACCATTTATGAAGCAAGAGCAAAATTTTTTGTATGCATTAAATTTTTAAAAGCTTTGTAATAAGTCAGTAAGTTTATACTCTTATGTTTAAATGACAACATATAATTCACAGGAAAATAACATGAAGTGTCAAGCTACCCCAGGCAAAAGGGTTTTGTGAGACATTATGTTCCTTTTCCTCAGCAAGAAACTTGTTGGACACCTGAGACTGCTTAATTATATTCTCTCTAATCTACAAGAGTAGTTGTTGTAGTTCTTGGTTTTTTAAATAGAGTTTACTTGTCAGGTAGATTTATAAACATCCCCAGTGTTTCAGTCACCTATGAAACACACATACATCAGTAGGCAAGATGTTTAACATTACTGTGCTTCTTTAGCTATTACACTGGTGCATGACAGCTATAGGTAAAAATGCTAGCAAGAAAGAGCTCAGTGAGCTAGCCAGACCAGGATCCTTATTCCTCACTGATTTCACACTAGCTTAATGAGGATGTTAACACCACCCAGACAAGTTCAACAGATACTGAATATGTGAGGAGGTGAATATATTGACAACAAAAAATTCGGGAAAAGAACCCTGATGGCTCATTATATACCACTTTACAGAAACAATGTCAGTAAAAGTAGAATAGAGATAACAAAAAGAATTGTCAAACAAGCGGTTTAAAATTCAAGGAGAACCCCCCTCTAAGGCTTATGGTCTATAGACTGGCTTTTATGGAGCATCCTTCTGCTCTTAACTCTGACACTCAGGGCACACCTAGCATGGGTCACCGTCTAAGCCTCTCTTCCAATGATAGAGAGCAGTGATAACTCCTAAAAATGTGTCTGTGGCCCTAAGGAATATGGTGAGGATCATATAAAAGATGCCTTTCTATCAGATTAGGAAGACACAAAGCTTGATGCACGCTTAGGAGGAATTGAGGAATTCTTCACAGCAGTTCTAGGCAGCAATTCATCACATCTAAATTTCACCACAGAAAACATAATAATTAAGATAATCATTTAAGTCATTTTTGAGTAACGGTGAGGCTGTCTCCTTGCTGCAGTTTAACCTGGCAGCTGGCAGCTAAGCACCAGACAGCCACTAGCTCACCCCTCCATTTCCCCCCCAGTGGGATGGGGAGGAGAAATGGACAAAAGAGGAAACTCGTGGGTTGAGATAAAGACAATTTAATAAGGTAACAAAGGAAATACTAATACTACTAATACTACTAATAATACTACTAATGATAATGACAATAATAATGAAAAGAACGAATATACAAACCATAAATACACTATATACAATACATATTTTCTCACCACCCAACTACCAATTCATAGCCAGTCCCAGAGCAGTCATCACAGAACCCCAAAATCCCAAATTTCCCAAAATTCCCAACAAAGTTTGAACTCCTGGACGGCAGAGCATTTGAACCCACTGAAAAATCGAGCCGATAGCTCCCTGCCCCCCCAGCCAACTCCCATTCCTAAACTAAGCATAACTTCTGTGGCATGGAATATTTCCATTGGCCAGCTGGGGCTAGCTGTCTGGCTATGCCCCCTCCCAGCTCCTGCACACCCGCTCATTAGCTGAGTACGAGAAACTAGAAAAAGTCCTTGATTTCATAGTAACAGCTGAAAACATCAGTGTTATCAACTTTCATCTCGTACTAAATCCAAAACATCACAGCTACTGAGAAGACAATTAACTCTATCCCAGCCAAAACCAGGACACTCCTTGAGAGGAAAAGTCCTAGTTTTGGACCCACGTATTAGCTTGGGAGTAGTTCCTCAAGGGCTCACATAAGGAACCCAGACAGTTAATTTAAGCAGGATTATTTGGAGAGCTTTCTTCTGCAAACCGTGTCAGAGATCTTGCTCTTCTTTCAGTTTTATTTAGCCTAGCATTGCTGGGAATATTTTTCTACCTTTGTTCTTTTCACTTTTTTGGTAGGAAGTTTGTTGCTTTTAAGCATGAAACTTGTCACATATGTTTTTAGAAATTTGCTGATGTGTAAGATTTGAAACTGTTATTTCCTTTTGTAATAGGTAACATGGTTGTATTTTATATTTAAAATACTGATGAAATTTTAAAAGTTAATAAACAAAACATCCTACATTTTTGCTTTCTGTGTCAGAGCAGAAGTCTGGAAAGTTTATATTAGAGAAATGGGTGTTTTGGAAATATCTGGCTAACAGTTATGATATCATGGTGCAAGAAAGAAGACAAATGAGATTCACTATGATTTAAAAGGCTTATTGACTTCCAAGGAAAGGGGGTAGGTTGTGAGGATAGAAGGCAAAATCCATAAATCAGGGGGAAGCAAAGGTTAAGAGAAGGAGGTGTATCTCAGCACCTCAGAGAACACTGAGAAGTTAAAAAAAAAATCAAAATATTTGAAGGGATATAATACCAACGGATTTGGAAAAGCTTAGCTTGACCAAATACAACCAGTATTGGAAAGGAGTGCTATGCTTCACTGCCCTGCAATTCTTTGTGACTGCTGCAACTGGAGAAGGTCACAGGACAGTATATATAATGCTTAGATTTTCAGTAAATGACTGACAGTGCCACATTAGATGTTTATGTCTACAGTGCCTAGCCATGACACAAATGACAGGCTCATTAGATTATGAAACTGGTTAAAATAAGGAACAAACAAGACAAAAGCTATGGCTTTAAAAAAAAAGGCTGGGAAAGGCTCTCTAAAGACATTAAGAATAAGGAAATGACACATTCTGACTTCTGTCTTAGTTTTATGTGAGTGACACGGGGAAGTAATATCTTCAAGCCAGCGAATTTCTTAATGCTCAGAAAGGAGAACAATGGGAGATAGGACCACCAGATTCAAAGACAAAGAACAGTGAAATTCACTGCAGATGAAGAAAGAATCATATGCCTCAAAGCAGTGAATGTGAAAGGGGCCCACTTCCAGCGCTGTAGCAAAAGTGATGTTTTGAGGTTAAGGACTCTTGCAAAGGCTGTATCTTCTACAATACATATAGCCAAGCACTACACAGTGGCTCTAATTTCCATAGTTATGATCCCAGTATAAGATGGGTAGATAGCAGGGGTAATTCTCAGAAGGAACTTCCATGTTCTCCTGTTTCATGTCTCTTTAAAACCCATGCTCTCCCCATAGATGAGTTTTATTATACGTATTTTTCCTTCAGTTGCAGCCAGAATATGTTTTCTAAAGGAGATTTAACCCGATGGCAAAATTTCAAATATATTAAAGAACAGGTTACACATTTGATGAAGCACTGTTTAAAAATAAGTGAATTTTTCTAATCAGAAATGGAACTGATGGACTGCAGTTAAAACAGTCTGATATTATTTTAAAAAGGTTTGCACAGATTTTCTCTTTTGTCTTTTCAGTCTACATAAGAAAAAATTTAAGTTATAAGAGTACCAAAACATGAATGACGGATAAAGCAAGCAGCAATCTTTTAAATGCGCAGGACTTAGCCCAGAGCCTATGTCTGCACTATTCTTGATAAACATTTCTAGCTCCTTTTTCCTTTTTTTTTCCCCTCCAGAAGTGCCTAGACTCAAAGGACTGGCTTTTTATAGCCATGCCTAGATCTCAGTGATGTCTATTCAATTGAAATGCTATGACCTAAAAATGAATAAGCAAAATTATAGGTTGTGTTGATGTTATCATTTTTGTTGTTGTTTTTGTGGGATTTTTTTAACCACATGGAACATTGAAATTCTGAGTTTACAATGGGTAAGTTTGATCATTCAACAGCACACAGAAATTGCATCAGTACACAACAGAAAACAGCTCTCTGGAAATGCACAGATTCTGAATGTTACCTTTTCTCTTTAACTCTGTTTTCTTCACTTATTTTACAGTCTGTTAATTTAGAGAAACACAATACTCCTAAAGCTGATATAGATTTTTTTAATTGCTGTGTTTTTTATGAAATACAAGCATTTTCCTCAACTTGAGTGCTGTAATGAAAAGACAGCAACTAAAACAGCTAGCCAAAAAAAACAATCCCACTATTAAGCTCAATAAGTGTTCACAACAATGCAAAACAATCCCTCTTCAAACTGGGTGAGTGCCAGCTCCTATAAGCTATTAACTGTTCAGCTTTAACAGAACAATATTAAACATGGCAAGAACTCATCTGAGAGCACTAACGAAAGAGAAGGGTCTGTCTGAGTTGTCCTCCACAGTGCCCAGGCAAACAGAAGATGTCATTAACTTGCAGCTGCAAGTGTGCCAGTTTACTGTCAAAGGAAATACTTCGAGACTGCTGTCACTTTCTTAGAGTATTACACACTTGATATTCCAAAGTTATGTTCTCACGTCTATTTTGGTGTCTGTTTTCTGGAAGAAGGTGCCAAACATAAGTGTTCCCTGTACTGGTACTAAGAAGTATCTGCTTGAGCTAAGTCTTATCTCTTTGAGTTCAGTGCTCTCTGATTTCTCTGGAGGACGGTTGGATGTAGCTTAAAAACAGCTTTCATGTTTTTATTATAAATATTCACTATGTATATGCAATTACTTGCATAAATACAGAAAATGTGATTTTGTCAGCTGTGAACCCACCTAACTGAAAGTTTCCCCTGAATAACATTTTATGGAATTTTTCAGTACTTCAGCATTGAACTGAATGTTGACCAATGTGATAGCAATGATGAAAACTAAACCCAAGGTTTGAAAATTTTTGCTGATCCCCAATTCTTTTCAGAGCAGCAGAGGCATGTTGCTGTAATTCCTTGCCACCTAAGTGGTTCAGATAAACCCAGTTCCCTTTTCCTGAACAGGGCATTGGGTTAGGTGTTGAAATTCGCTGGGTTGAAACCTGCTGAAGGATACTTAACCTGGAGGATGCTGAACCAGCAGAACAGCTTGGTCTAACCCTTAAATGAGACAATAAGATAAATTCAGCCACTTCCAGTCAGAAGCTTTGTGTGTCAGCAGCACCATTTAAACTTGGTCTAGGCTTTTGCCTTTCCCCACCAGGACCTGGTGGTGATTTTAAGCTAGGTCAGTGTACATTCCAGCCCTGAGCCCTTAATGAAAGCCTTGGTGTGCCAGACAGTACTGTTCTGCAGTCCAAATAGGATTTCCATATTTGCCTTTGTGCTAGTCTAAACCTTTAGCTCATCTACATGCCAGCTGAGCTGCCCACAGAATTGTTTATAAAGAAAACAAACAAAAACGAAAGATGTTTAGGCTATTTGGTTCTGGAATACAAATGCAGTAATTTTGGAACATGAAAGTACGAATCCAGGCATTATTTTAATGAACTAGTCCATTAGTGAGCCTCCTGATTAGCAAAAATAGCCTTGCTTATGTGAATAGCCAGTCCTCTAAATGCATGTTTAGCTTACTGGGCCACTTGAGGCTCTTGGCATATTACACTTTAAGTATGTTGTTTTGGACCAGTGACAATTCCTCCCGCAGCCTAAAAGAAAGATGCACTTAGAGGAAATGCTGGCAAAGCAGCAACTCCTATGAAGAAATGGTAATTTCTTGTCAAAGACACAGCGCAGCTCTATTCTTGGTTCCTGGTAAATGAAAGTGTACTTGCTGTGACCTATAGAAGTATTACACACCTTTCTTCAGTTTTGTTGGTTGCAAGGCTGACCCTCACTTGATAAAACTGATTATGGCAGTCTGACAAGAGTATGGTAGTGACCCTCACATTCCCACTGCCCCCATACACGTGCAGTGGCTAGTGAGAGTCACTAATCTGGGATTTGTTCTGTTTCAATGGCTATTTTACCCCTTTTATATTTCAAAGCTGTTTTCTTTTTCTTCTCTTACTTTTTAATAAAATTTCTGGCTTTCCTACTGTACCATGCAATGAATTTTGCCTGTAGACAAGAACAAAGGAGAAGGGAAGCAGAAAAAAAGATGGATACTTCGTGGTATTATATGGTCTGTGTGCACTGGTACAGTTTACGAACCTCTGTCAGGAGCTACTTCTGTGCCCTAGAGGTAGAGGGAGAAATGTTTTCTGTTTAATTTTGTGAATGTGAGTCACAAAGCTTTTTTATTTCTGACTGTCCAGCACTCAGTGTTGTTGTAAATGTCTTGAAAGGAATTCTTCCAGCTCTGGCTTGTACCAGTCCACCTCCCTGGAATAACTCCCAGCTGCTCTGAATCAGGTTAGTTACCTCCTTTGGTTTTGGTGCAGATCCGCTATCTTCTCCCAGTGAAAGATAAGTTCCATCAGTCTGAGGGCAGCTTGCTTTAATTTAACTACACTTTGCAGCACAGCTTTTCTTGGTTTACCTTTTATACTCAAAAAGGATATAATTCTCACACACAATAGACTTTTATGTAGTATAGGTGGTGTTAGGTTAATTTATACCTTCTCGAAGGCTTTTTTCAACTGTGGCAATGAAATAAAAAGGTGAAAATAAAGATCAGAGTAATTCTAGTACAGTACAATCCTGACGAATAGAAGTGTTCTTTTAGTGAAGTGGACACATGTCTTCTTCAACAATAAGACCTTTTCTTTAAGTGGCATTCAGAAGTGTACTGAACATGGAGAAGAACCATATATTATTATGCCAATTCCACTCAGGTTAGGGTTTCTTCGTGCCTAAAACAATTTTAAATCTGGGTTGCATGGAAATAAGAATTACTGTGAGATGTAATCCCAAAGGAAATATATGGTCCATCAAACAGCCATGAGATTTCTAGAGAAGTGTAAGGAAAGGTTTGTTGGTGAAGGTCCAGTGTGAGAAAAGGTGGAAATCCACATTTTATCAAGGCATTAAGGAAGTGCTTTTTGTAATATAGTGTAAGGATTGATTTCTCAAGGTTATTGATCAGTGTTTTTCAGAGGAGGAATCTGAAAACCGTGAATCAAAGTAAGACAAAATGGTATGTGGGAAGGCTGAAGAAGGTGTTTATTTTTTGTTGTGGTTTAACAAGTTAATTCTTGAAGAGAGGAGGGATTTTGTGACCATATAAAAAATTATGTATGCAGTCTTCCACAAGGAAGAGAAATTAAAGTAGATAATTAATTAACAAGTTGTAAAATGTAAGAGTAATCTTTATGAAGTGAAAAATGAGAGTGGTCTCTCACTTCTTTAAATCACTTTGTCCCTTTAAAACCTTAAACCCTTTACAAATTAGATCAGTGTAAGTTGTCCTGTTTTTTCAGGCCTTTGTTTTTTGTTTGTAGGGTTTTTTGTTTATTTCTTTCTGTGTCCATTTTCGGCAATCTCTCAGAGCAAGTCAAAAAAAGAGCTGGAAATTGAATGCAGATTTCTGAAGTAAATCCAGAAGTTATGGATACATTAGCGTGCAATTTATAATAAAAATTAAATTCTTCTAAACTTTAATGTTCTTATTTCATGAAACATGATCTAAAGCTATGATAATTCTTCGTCAACGATCTGGATGAAGAGTTAGAATGTACCCTCAGCAAGTTTGCTGATGACACCAAACTGGGAGGTGTGGTAGACACACCGGAAGGCTGTGCTGCCATTCACTATAACCTGGATAGGCTGGAAAGCTGGGCAGAGAGGAACCTGATGAGGTTCAACAAAGGCAAATGCAGGGTCCTGCCCCTGGGGAGGAACAACCTCATGCATCAGTACAGGCTTGGGGTGGACCTGCTGGAGAGCAGCTCTGCGGAGAGGGACCTGGGTGTCCTGGTGGACGACAGGTTAACCATGAGCCAGCAGTGTGCCTTGGCTGCCAAGAAAGCCAATGGGATCCTGGGGTGCATC